>SDBU01001040.1_pt1 | contig 40783 bp, 65 predicted proteins | sample 2277071 | NCBI WGS metagenome assembly SDBU01 (sample SAMN10397929, study PRJNA504765) | marine sediment metagenome | isolation source: marine sediment core GS08_GC12, 126 cmbsf | place: Arctic Ocean: Gakkel Ridge, Loki's castle | collected 2008 | reverse complement strand
TTGATACACTTGTACCACCCCAGGTCGATCTTGCTTGTACCGTCATTGTATGCATCGTATGCAGCATTAGATTTTTGATAAAATCGGTACCAGTGGTTGTAGATGTTGTTTCGTGGTGTTCTGTCGCCACGTACTGACAAAATGCCATCTCTGATCATCTTCAATGCAAGCGCACCGTTCGGTTGATCGTCATCACCAAGAACCGTGTTCGCCGCGTCCAGGTCGACACGGACAGGTGCACCCGAGTCACTCTCTTGATAAACGCTGACACTCCAGATAGGCACGGTGTCTTCTGAATCTTCGGAGTGAAAAGAAATCGTCAAGAATGTCCCAGACGGCAACTCTTCATCAAATGCAGGGATTGTCAATACTGTCCACGTAGGATCTGTGCTGTCGTAATTTATACCACCGATGGGTAATGTAGGAAATGGCATATTGAATCCCTATAGCAAAGTTGTTTCGTCTGACTTGTCGGCTATCTCAGCCCTGACTGTTATGGTTGCAGCCGCCACCTGATTGGCTGCAACACAAACTATAATATCTCTTCCAGGAACGACACGACCATCAATTGGAATTGATATCCATTTCCTATATGTGTCGGCACTACCTATGATATTCACAGGTAGACCGATCTCGTCAACCCCATCGAAGGCAGTCCCCGGCTGGTTCATCGTGTAGCTGATTATGTTGCGCCTGGTCACCGCAAAGGTATTGTTCAGAGCGTCAACCACGTTCAGGTCAAAGGCGCCAGTGGTTTCTTTTCCGGATTCAATCTCAGTAGCCCCCGGCTCGGAGTATTTACTATTTGGCCTTGAAGACATTATAACCTTACATTCCCGCCGTCACCGGCTGCGCCTAGTGTATCATCAGTTCCGGACATCCAAGCAAACTCGTCCTGCTGGTCGGAGGAGCAGTCATCGTATTTTGCAAACACAACATACTCACCAGCCGCAGGGGGCCCCGCTGGTGTTGTCTCAAGGTCGATCCAATGGTCGCTTGGTGTCCCACCACCCGGACCTACTCCATTGATGGCAATGTTTTCGTAGGCACCTGCATTCGCAGGTACATAGTTTGCATCAACAAACTGTACCTCGTCACCAACTGCAAAGCCCTGTATGTCTTCGTCGAATGGATCGCCAGTTGCCGCCGTTGTGAATTCGTTCTCTTCGATAACAATTCGGTCCTTACCGCCGACACCACCGCCGCCAGTGTAGCTTACTATTTTACCAGCGGGGGCGATGCGGTTGTATCTTTTATCGTGCACACCAGTTTGCCAAAGCGTCAATTCCAATGATGACGAAGTTGGATCTGGTTGTGCTGCTACGATTTGAAAGAAAGCGTTTGTCAAACCCCTGGTTCCATTGATTGGGTTTACCACGTCTGGGCAAGTCACCTCGACAACATCGCCCACAACCATGTCGGCAACCTGGTTGTATGGAACTTCAACAGTCAAGATCGGCATCGGACGTTCTGCAAACCGGTCATAGATAGGGCCAAGGAATCTTTTTAGAATGTAATTTGATTCAAGAAAGTTTGCCGATGTCAGATGAGCCTCACCAGATCGTACTGAGTCATACATGATGGGACAATCGATTTCTACGTTACGTGCAAGACCTCGGTACGTAGACAGTGCACTACCCAGGATCACATTATACGTCAACAAGTATTCGTCATCTGCCGGGTAGTGGTTTGCGTTGATTACAATCTTGCCAATTGGCGGCGGTCCTGGTTCGAAGTCAGGCATACGCAACAAGACATCGGTGTCGATTGTTTTCAATCCAGTCATCCGGCTGGCTTCGGAGTTTGAAAAGATTCGAGACAGGCTAATCTTTCCGTCCGGTGTCTCGATTGGGAACAGTAGGTTTATGCGAAGCAAAGATTCAGCTACCCATTCCATCAGGTTGACACCACCATTGATATAAAAATTTGGTAAGTCGTAGTTGTAGAACTTGTCTCGTAGCAATTCCATGCCAGCGATATCAAGCTGCGTGTATGGAATCTCTGCACCCCAGCCACGGGGCAGGCTGTCGTAGTTTGTTGCACCGTCGTCATTTGTTCCGGTACCTGTCGACACCATCAACTGAATAAAAACGCTAATCGGATCTATACCGGCGGTAAATGATGCACGGCCAAGCACTTGACGTACCTGGTCGCCTGTTTTGTGTGACGTCATGCGCTTGGGAATAGTCACGACCGTGACATTACCACCAGCGATGCTGTTGAACGCCTTGTTTGCCAGCACCCAGTCTGCGCCATATAGTTCCTTCGATAGCTGACCACGGCCAACGGTTGTGATAGCAGAATTGTCATACCCGACATCCGTGATTCCATCAGGAAGCAGCTTGAGTGCAAAGTTGTCGTATGCACCAGTCCCGCTTTTGATTTCTTCCTTGGCAACATATTCGATTATCTCACCACTTACCGCAACCGCGCCATTTGCTGTGAACTCATCATATTCAGTTTCTTTTGTCAGATCCAAATACCATGTTGTACATGTTGACGTGGGGCCTATGCCTGTCTGGTCGTTGGATTCATTGATCGGTGTGCCTTGTGATTCCCAGGTAGGTAGACCGTTGACAGCAGCATGGCCACCCCATACGTTATACCGAAGTGTTGCCGTGGGCACGTCCTCACCAATCATCACCAACATTCGCTTCATAAAGCCAGGGCAATTGATTGTCCAGACACCGTTCGACTCTGAGTAGTCGTCTATGTAACCACGGATTGCGATCTTGTCAGATTCCACAAGGCCCACTCTGTTTTCATACAGAATGATTTCTCTTGTATGCATGTAACGTGGTCTGTTGGATACGATAACTTGCAACGGGTTTCCGCTTTCATCTTTGACGTAGTGTTTCTGAGCAAGTGATCCGAACAAGCCTCTGGAGACAGTCAAGGCAGTACCAACGATGTTTGATATTTTCATTGTTTCTTTGTTCATGTAAAGATAATCACCGACTGACCAGAAAGAAGACATGTCGTCATCGGTTGAAAACGTTGCAGAACCAGCTTGGATGTCAGCACTTCCCGCAACTGTTGATTCGTTTCCAGCTTTGTTGACAGAAAACAGATCGGTAAGTTCGTCATCAACGTCAAGAATGGAGACTTGGAAAGATTGCGGGGTCGAAGTCCCATCAAGTGGTGACGCTTCCTGACCGGTGATTTGAGGCAGTTCAGTAAACCATGGGCGTATCGGTCTGTTTTCACCAGTGTCTGCAATGCCAACGGCCCAACTGGGGATCGTGATCCCATAGCGACGGCGAATGCCTTCGATTTCGATCCAGCATTCGTACTGAATGTCGTCCCGTGTGGTCGTGCCAAGGAAGCCTGCGGTTACCATTATGACTCCTGACGTATCAGAGGAATCACAATGTTGTAACGGTCGAGGTCTATGTGCGGACGTACAAGCTCGGCCATGTCTGGAAGACCATCGAAATAGTAAACGGTACTTGTGCCGGTATCACCAGCGTCTGGATAGTACGTTAGGAACAATCCCTTGGCTGAGCACGGAAGCCAGAGCTGAGTTTCGAAGTCGGTGTTAGCCGAGCTACTCCCTGCGGGTGCAGCAGTGATCGCGTCAGCCTCAAAGATATAACTGGTTTCGGCAAGCTCCCACTCAAAAACTCTTGTAAACCCTGTCGCAACGAACAGGCGCTTGTTCTTTTTTCGGGAGAGCGTCTTTCGTGTCTCACCGCCGACACGGTGGCGCCGGTCCTTTGAATCTTTTGCGAAGATTCGTGTGGGGTACCATCCGTTTTTATGCTGGAAGTCTCCATTGTATACGGTAGCGCCAATGTCGTCAGCACTATTATCAAACCCGAATAGCTGTGCAAGGGCAACTGTACCGGCGTCAGCATTCCAGTCGATCTCAAACCTGGAGCCTGTTGATGCAAACCTTGTTATGCCCGTGGTGGTTGTTCCAATTGTTACAGCTATGATTTCAGCACCGGTCGCAACGTTCATATTGGCTGCCAGGTTGACTGCAACATCGTGCATGGTCGTATAAGTGCCAGCGTCAAGGTCTGCAGTCCTACCAACCATGTCGTCATCTGTATAGGTCAACTGGAGAGCAGCCGGTATAACAACTTGTGGTAAGAACGCTTGCAGTGCCATCGGTCACCCACTCAACTTTGTTTTGAGTCTATTGGGATGGTTGAAGTTGTCGTTTTCTTCAAGTACCTGTTGGATTTCTTTTCCAGCGCGTCGACCGGTGAGTACACCTGCTTGGATGATCACGGTGACGGTGCGCGTGGTCGGTTCCCGGCTGACTTCGTTACCAAAACCGCCGATTGCACCGGTTCCGCCTTCATCGCTACCACTGCCGCCCGCAGAGCTTGCAAGGGAAGACGCAGCTGCTGCGCCTGCCCCAAACAAAACTGCGAACGCTGCCATTTCGGCAGCTGCCCCGAGCGCAGCCTTGGCTAGTAGTGGATTACCCATTGCAAAATGCCACAGGGCCATACCACTCATGAAGAGTGCCCTGGCAGCCGCCTCGATTGCCAAGCCTTTCAATTGGTTGGACACGTACAGCAGAACACCTTTCAGCCCATCGTCTACCAATGCTGTTAGCATCGCCTCTGTCTGGTCTATGATAGCCTGATTCATCGCCTCTTTGGCTTCAAACTTCTTTTCTTCAAGTGCAAGTTCATCGTCGCTTTGCGCCTGAAGTTTGCCCAGCACACTATCGTTTGCTTGGTCGCGCAACCTGTCGTTTTTTTCCTTCCACTTGACTTCGGCGTCATGTGCCTTTTGAAGTCTTGCGTTCAGCAAGTCCAACTTCTTTTGATTATGCGCGGCGTCGGCAAGTATGTCTTGCGCTCTGGCCTTTGTTGCAGCAAGTTGTTCGGCTTTCTTTTTCCTCTGTAGCTCGCGCCACCGCTTGGCACGGTTCTTTTTTTCTGCCGCTGCTTTCTTCTTTTCCTCAACGTCAACCTTGGCAGCTGCGGGCTTGTCAATGCCTTCGATTGCAGCGCTCAATCCCTTTGCTTCAATCTTTGCTGCTCTTAGCTTTTCCTTAGTTCCATCGATTGCAACTTTCAATCCCTCAAACCGTAATGACAACTTAGCAAGACGTTCAGTCATCTGAAATGAGGTAAGCGCATCCCTGCTCCCTAGCTCATTTGATACGTTGACGATTTCGATCGCTAAGTCTTTGAACTGTCTTTTTGATTCTATCAGGTGATCCCGAAGGCCCTTTGACCTTCGGTTGACCAGAAAGAGCTTAGCAGCATAGCCGGACATCCCTTTTGCCTTGAGTTGGCTGAGTTCGATTTCTTCACCCAGCGCCTTCATTTCATCGCGTACTTTCTTCGTCTGTTCCTTTGCTTCTTCTAGTCTTTTGTTGGCTGCGTTGATCTGATTGAACGCCAGGTCTGACAGCGCTTTCCCCATTATAACAATGGCAGCCGTTGCACCAACTAAAGCAAGCTGCCATAATTTAAAGCCTCCGAGGATACTGGCAAAAGTCCCGCCAAAGAAAACTACGTCCCCAGCAACTCCACCTAATGTTCCACCAAAAACGCCGAGCACTTGCCTGGCACGCTCAGTTTTCTCGTTCAAATTTACCATCGCCTTGCCCATGTTCTCGTTGACAAGACCGCCAGCCTTCTTTGCAGCGCCGCCGACACCGCCGAAAGCTTTCTTCTGCGCCGCGCTGGCCTTTTTCAAGATAGCGGTAGCGTTATCTTTTGCTGTAATGACGATGGTTACTTGTTTTTCAACAACCATCTACTTACCTTTCGACGTTATGCTTTCTGCAATCCGGTTCTCTGCGCTGATAGCAATCCAAGCATCTCGATATGGTGGCGATAAGCTGTTACCTTCGGATATGGACATACGACCTTCCGCCAAGTTGTACTCCTCGAACAGTTGGAAAATGTCGGGAGTGACAAACTTGGCAGGGCAAGTGCCAATCTCCACGCGCTTATTTGGGTACGCGACATCACTGGCCGGGAATATGAACTTTTCTTCGCTTGGTCCATTGCAACCCTTTATTTTCTTTAGCATTGGTTTTTGTTCACACAAGCTGCAGTTCATATCGTGCGACCGACGCCACATACAGACTACTATTTTTTTTTAGTATCCTTGCCTAGCCTGTTGTACTCAAGAACCTTCTGCTGCAACAGGTCAAGCCAAGTGTTCATCTCGAACAAGTCTGCAACCTTTTGGCTTGCGATTTTGTACGTCACGGTTCTGAATTTACCGTCTTCGGTTGTGTACTCAACGCCGCCGTTTTCGTTCCTGATCTTGAATCCCTTGACGCCCCATTGGCAAGTCGCCTTTTGTACGGTGTGGTACTCTTGAAGTTTTTCGTAATCAAGTTCGGCATACTTCTTCCCGCCAAGAATCGCGCGTGCACGTAGTTCAAACTCAGTACGCTTGCCAGGTGGCATGAACCCGATGGTGATTAGCGCAGGACGTTCGTTGTCTTTGATTAGATCATGATAATCAGCGAGGCTTCCCTGTGCGGTTACTAATTGCTCATCGAGAATTTGCTGCTCTATCTTTTTATCATCGTCTACCTCGGCGGCTGCCAGCTCAAGAATTTCAACTTCGCGCTGCAAGGATTCCTCGACGATATCAAACTCGATTGTCTCGGATGAATCTGGCGTGAGTACCTGCCACTTGTTTGTCATGTGCTACTCCGATCTGGTTATTGGTTATACGCTGGCCAAAGCAATCGCCCACCTTGGAATCAGAACATTTGGTGTGCCTGCAGAAATGCCAGGGTCGTTCAGTTCAATCTCCATGTCGTGCGCTGCAATCCCTTCGATGTCGCCTTCTGCCATCGACATTATCTGACACTTTGGAAAGTACATCGCCCAACCTTCGTCTAAATCCTTTACGTCTTCAATATGCAAAGCAAACTCAGTTCCCGCAGCGTACTTTGTAATGAACGTGTTATTTTCCCAGTACGGTTTGAATTTTGGCTTCGGGTCATCCCCGGTGCATATAAATCCGGCACGCCCGTTTACTCCCGCGCTCGATACATCGGCAACCAGTTTTATGCCAGGGTCGAATTCGAAGCCTTGCACTGGAACCGCTGTCCCATCGATACTAAGTGGTGCACCCAACAACGGAGTCGGTGCATTGAACGCGTCGACAGGTTGCGGTGTGAACTCAATCGGTCCATTGTCCACCCACCGGTCACATAAATAGGTGAACTCGATGTACGGAATCGAGTCAGCATCTGTTGGTGCAAGCTTCCAACTACCCGCACAGCCGCCAATTGTCCAAGCGTGCGAGTTAGTTGCACCGTCACCAGAGTACACCACAAAGGTTTGATACTCTGTTGCTGCCAGCGGACCTGCTATGTCGGTTGAATACAAAGTCGCCACTGGCTGCAACGTATCTCCGACAGTTGGTGTTGAGCTGAATGGTGGGTCGACTGTCACTGTGTCTGTTGCATCAACCAATGCAGTGATAAACCTTATCTCAGGTGTGCCCAAGTCGTTCAGTTGAATCATAACAGCTTGGCCAACGTCCAGGTCTGACGAGCTTGCTCCTACTGTAAACGAAGAACCTGACGCAGCCGTCGCAACTGTAATCGGGCTTGCGGTGAAGTTGTCAAATGTCCCGATATATTGTGCGAGCAACATAAACGGTGCAACGCTAACGCCTGCCGAAGACCGAAGTGGGATTTTGAATGTCAATGTGCCACCAAGTGCGCCTGGGATTGCAGCGTCGAACCCGCGACCTGATTCGGCCTTCTGATAACCGGCCCGGTGAAGTGACAAAGTAGGTGCAAACTTTATATCGCTTGCCCTCAAGTCATCGTCGCCGTTTGAGGGTGCCACGTCAGTTGCGAAAACAGTCTGTGGTTTATATCTAATCGCCTTCAAGTCGGTTGGAAACTTTGCAACTGCCATAATAACCTCCTACGGTGAAGCAAGTGAGTATTGAATGTCAAAGCTAATAGTTGTCAGCCAATGTTTTTCAATGTCTGTCGGGTCCCAGCCAGTAGATCGGATTATCCAGACGCCCGTGGGATAGTTTGGAGCATGCTCAAGGTTGGACGCTATCTGATGAACATCCGTATCACGTCTTTCTTCTGATTTCTTCAGGTCGCCGCCCATCATGTGACCGATAAGAAAGCTAAAGGTACCTTTGTAGTTTACTGCCGACACTGCACCAATGGTCAAGATGCCTTCACGCTTGATTAGCGTGATCGAAAACTCACGGTCAATGTCAGACTGGGCCTTGTTGCTCCAGTCGACGCTCGACAGTGCAGTCGATGCCAGTCGATAGGTTCGACGGTTGCGCCGATCACCAACAGGGGCCAGGGCCTTGATGGTGGCCTCCATTGACCGACGCATGGCCGTTGTGGTCGAGAAGGTCACCGACGCCACCCCGAGTTGAGCACAACCACCCCACCGTCAATCTGGGGGGTTTTGTTGGTGTCGTACTGGAACTCGCCGCGACTTGCCCATGCGTTTGTCGCCTCAGAATCCCAGAACTCTTTATCCTCTTCTTTGAACCCACAAAACAAAGCAATCTGGTGCCTGACAAAAGCCAGCTCGTAGGGCAACAGCTCCTCCGTCCGAACCATCATGGATGGCCTGTTGCCGAGCAGCCGAATCCGCCTTGCAAGCTCGCCATGACCGACTGCTATAGGGGCGTCCCATGTCGCGTCATCGCCCAACGGATGCAGGCGCTTCCAGTCCGGATGAAGCGAGTCAATATACTCGCTGGTAACAATCGGCTCGGTAAACGGTTGGCGTACCACGTCAAAGTACAGAGTTTTGCGCTGGGCTATGCTGTTGACGTCATACGTAATCAATCCGAAATAATTCTCCGATATCCCAAAGTTGGCTACCGGGGTTGTGTCGAGGTCGTACCGATATCCTGTGGTGTAGGATGCCTGGTTTGCTACGGCTGCCCCGGTGTCCTCTGAGTCGTCGGTGATCACCTCGTCGTTACTGAATGTCCCGAATTGATTGCTCAGGTACAGGGCTCCGGTGATCTCGGTCCCCTCAACGCGCTCTATGGTGGCTGTGGCTTTCGAGGTGGCACCGGTGAGCAGGGCCCCGTTTACGAACGGCACGCTGCCCCCATCGTAGTCAAGGATGGAATTCCCGCCCGCTGTATCAACTGCGATAACTGTCATGTTAGTGGCAGCAACACGGACGGTGCCCCCAGGTTCTGAGATTTCAATCTTGGGCGCTGCGTCAGGAACCCGGACCCGGCCCTTGAACTTGAGCATCCAGGTCAGCCTGGCAGCGGCAACGTTGTACTGAGCTTCCTGTATTTGGTATGGATTGTGATCCCTAAGAATCATCGGCGTTTCCTATCGTTATCTTTTTCGACAACAAGTCGATCATGTTCCCGAAGCCCTTGTCCATCTTCCCGTCAAGCCTGGATAGGTCGAGCTTGATATCGTCCTGGGCCTTTACTACCCGATCCACCTGCTTGTCTAGCCTCTCATGGACATGGGAATGCTCCTGGTGCTTCACGGCACACTTGTCCACCGTCATGGTGGTTCCCATTGATTGAACCTGCATGGATCGCACTTCACCGACTTCGTTTCTGATGTCGGTCATGGTCTGGGCACCAGCAGCCAAGCGTACGTCAAGCTTGCCCTCGGTCTTCTCCCTGATCCGCATCTTGTCCCTGATGAAATACCAAAGTATCGTACCCAGCACGACCACCAGGGCCAGGGAACTGCTCAATGCAAGTGCCAGAATACTTGTGCTCTGTTCGTTGCCAATCATGTCAACACCCACCATACCCCGCAAACAAAAACAAAAGGACAAGGAGCAATATCCAAATCCCGGTGATCCAAATGTACCAGTCTTGTTTCCAGCTCATTCGCAATCCCCATCTAAAAGACACCATGGGCAGCTGCCGGAGCTGGCCGGTGTCACTGGGCAATTACCTGCAGCCGTGGCCACCGGGTAACAGGCGGCGCACAGCTCGGCCTCTATTCCACTAGGCACATGCGTCATCGTGACACCAGGGAAAGCAACGTTTCGAGCAACGTCAATGCATCCCGCCGGGTTAGCTGGCGCTGGAAACAGTCGCGTAAATCGGCGTCCGTCTACCTCACAAACCATGAAGTCGCGCTGAAGCCCCGGTGGGATGTCGTCACGTTCAATCTCGCCGTCTACGGCGCTCTCTGAATGGGTCAGGCATACACAGAAGTTCTTTGACTGATGCATACCACCTGAACACTTTGCCGCGTCCTCAGATTCGGGGTCAGGGCACGTCTCCAGTCGAGCCATGCGCGGTCGGTCAAGAACGTTGCCTTCACCAAACAAGGACACCAACGAGACCATCGACAGGACACCGGCCACCATCAATGCGAAGATTAGTTTCATGTTGCTACTCACTTGGAACCCGTCTAAATAAAAGGTTAGATGTACAGATATCGTAAGACGCCCCTGTGTGCGGGATGTGCAGACTTGCATCTTGTTGCGATTGATAAGCAGCTGTCTGCGTAGTGGTAAAGTTTGACCCATTGAACTCACCGTACACACGACCCTCTGACACTATTGACTTCCACATGTACTCAGTGCCTGCATTTATTGTAAGGCCGGATACAAATCCAGATTTTAGATTGCCCGCCGAGTCATAGTAATCAAACTTCGCCCGGGCACTTGACCTGATAATGCTCCAGTTAGCTCGGTTGTTATTTCCTGCTGTCGGAGCTTGGTACAGAAGCTGACCAGTTTGATTGGCAGCGTCTGCAATTGCATATGGAAGTATCAGATCTATCTGTACTTCTTTGCTGCCATTTGTCCTGATAGGATTAGCAATGGTCCCATAAGTAAAGGTGCAGGTTGTACCTGCGTCAGTATCACTTCCACAAAAGGAGTATGGTGTAAAGTTGTTGGTTACTACCAGCATTGGTGCACTGGCAATCACCGTGCTCGCGCCTCCTGTCGAATCATTGAACAGATCAATGTTTGCATATTGGCTTGTTCCATCCCATGCAGCTGAATCAACAAACCCGTCGACCAATTGCCAGCTGGCCGTCGCCGTTGGTGTCAACGTCTTTTCTCCCAGAACCTCGTCGGCGGTACAGCCAGCATCACTGTATCCATTGATTCGAACACGAAAGCTTGCATTAGCGGGGTTGGACGTTCCAATGATCCAGACGCTAACGTTATAGTCAGAGGCCGGATTGATATCCACACATTCACTTGTCAACAATGCCGTCGAAGTTGTGCCCGTCAGAATGAACGAAGGGGCAGCGATATCAACTGCAATGTTCGTATTGTCTTCGTCAATCGCTGCACTACCATTGCCAGCGTCTGTCGATTCAGTCCAGCCGGTAGCTGCACCAGCCGCCCACGTCCGAAATAAACTGCGTTCAAGTAAGTTGGTGATCGCCGCTGGCTGAAAGAAACAGACCTCGCCACTGATTGGATTGGACATCATGGAACTGTTTGCGGCTTGACCAACAAAAAACGGCTCGACACCACTGGCTGGGTAGGCCATCATGGCATGTGGTGGTGACGCGCTTGTGACTGGCATCGTCAAACCTTTATCATTTATTCTTCCTTGCCACTGAGCAAATAAGAAATCATGATCCGATTCGTCCAGAATCCGGTCATATACTGCAACAGCGTGAATGGTGCCAACAAAACCAGATGAACCCGTGTTACCGTGAAGGCTGCCTATGGTGAAGTCTCCATCGCCGTCGTATGGTGGACCCTCAAGAGTCGAGACGGTAGCTGTGGCAAGATTGTCAACGTAGATGTTACCAACACACGAACCATCTCCTGGAACACTTGTGTAGGTGGCTGTGATAAAGGACATCCTACCGACAGCCAGAGATGTTGCTTTGACAACTTCTTCCCAGCCACCGGCGGCGCCCGTATCCGATACACCGAAGATCACGTCATCGGCTGACCGAGTAAGTGACCAACCCCAGTTTGAATCTGTTGTCTTGTATTTCGCCACAATGTAATCAACACCAGGGCCTACAGTGTCCGGGGTGACTATGGCCACAACAGAAAAAACGTCTCCAGGAGTCGAAAAGTCGAAGGTGCCATCGTCGGCAATGTTCATCCACTGGGTTGTGTCATGAGTGTAGCCGAAGCCTCCTGGATTTCCTTCTCCAAGTGGCCATGTACCATCTGCGCGTCGATCAGGAGAGCCGTTGACGGTCATAACCAGGCCGCCGATTTCGGTTGTGTACGTGCCTGCTACGGGGTCGTCAAACAGAACACCTACCAACGGCATTGCGCCCGGGTATCCGACATCGACAGCACCTGAATGTTCAAACCTCCAGCGCTGAATGATGGGCGAGATGGTACTGCCAGCCGCCACAATCCCGGTGACAAACAACGCGGCTGCTATGAACAAAACTCTTTTCATTATGGGGCCATGGGTGAAAAGCAAATGAACCCTGCTGCCACGGTGCCAATTACACCCACGGTAGTTTCTACGCTTCTGATATCATGGCATTGCCCGTCGGCCACAGCCATCGAGAAGCCACCCACGGAAATGGTTACACCTGGAGCAGTGTCCCATGTAAGAAAAGCAGTTCCCCCATAAGCACACACATGAAAGTTGTTTGAGGTGACGCTCAAAGTATGGTCAACATCTGCCGCAGTTATGGCCTTGCAATCTGTTTTTGTATCCGCATCTGGGTGTGACAACGGTATGACATCCGGAGAATCGTTCGCAGTGACAATCCGTTGCGATGCACTTGACCCTGATCCCACGCTGCCAATTCCTGTTGTGACAAGCTTGTTTCCTACTTTTTGCAAATTGATATTTGGACTATTTACTGAAGTTGTGACCTCAGCACTCAACGTAGCAACAGAATGGTCCACAGCATGGATTTCAATGCCATCTACGGTGATGTCCGATAATAGGTCAGTTTCCGCGTCATGAGTGCAGCCGACGGCCACGTACACAATGGCCGATTCGTCGATACATCCTGAAGCGCCGCACGCAAAGTCAACCTCTCCGACAGGGATCGAAATGGCCTGCCAGACTCCGGAAGTTAAATCCGTATCTTGTAGCGTCCAGGAGCTGTATATCGTTGCCGAAGTTCCAAGACGGAGCCAACAGCTGGCGATATTAGCCAACGATGTAACATGCAAATTCCAATGGATCAGCGTCTCAGCTTCCCAGTAATCGGAGAGATCCATGGATGTGATAGTCTTTTGTATCCATCCGTCCTTTGTATTATTTAGGCCATCTGTTTTGTCGTATTCCAGACTCCCGCCCCCGACGACATGCTCATTTACTTTGGTAATGTTGATCGTGTCATCGCCGCCGACACTCCAGCCATCCGTGGAATCCATGGAGTCGACATGGAAATCCCTACCGCTGTCTACCTTGGAGGCGCCATCAACACCGCCTTCCTGGGGGTTCCATTGGTTGTTTACACGGTCATAGACACTTGGGCGAGGGTAGCTGACATCACCCTGCATCTCGTTTGACTGGTTGTCCGTGCCTTTTGTGTAGTTGTCAGCAGCAAGAGCGATTCCAGATACAAGTATAGCGAGAAGCACAGCCAACCCAGCAAACAGTCGGCGGTGCCTTTGGATTGGCTGTTTCATGTCTACTCCTCTTGTTCTTTTTTCCAGGCTTTTATCAAAGCCTTGATGTAGTCGCCGTTCTTCCAGCCACGTTTGTATCTGACCCCGTACTCTTCACAATGCGAATGAAGCTCAGGCCGCGACATCGTTGGAAAGTCCGGCATTCCTTCAAGCGGATTCACGAGGATTCCCTTGTCGGGGTCGACCTTCTGGCCGGCCGGTTCATTGTCAACGTCCGGCTTGTTGATGGCCAAGGTGCCGCCGTTGTCATAGACTTCATAACCCAGGGCAGCCAACTCAGCAGCCGAGACGAACCCGGCCCTTACGGCGTCAAGTGGGTCGAAGGTCAAAGACGCAGGACGTTTCAGGATGTCGATTGCGAGGTCTTTCCGCTTGATCTCGTTAGGACCACGGAAGAGGTACATGTGATATTTCCCCAGGAACATCTGGCGACCTGGTAGGTTTACAGTGAAAGGCATTTGAAATCCTCCAATTGATTGAAAAAAAGAACCGCTGCACTGCCCGATCTATGAACAGCGCAGCGATTCAAGCAACGTTTACCCTAACCTCTCGCGCCTAACCACTTCCGGTAGTATTGCGCGTGCACGTCATAGACGTCGACACTCGCCACGGTTGTCTTTGTGGTTAGCTCTGCTAAGACGGAGATGTAATCTTCGCCCGGCGTTCCTGAAAGAGTGTCCGCATCTAAGACACCCCAGCTTGTGTACTGAAATACATCTTCAGCAAGATCGACTTGATTGACAATCGCTGTGTCCAAAGCCGTCGCTGCTGCTGCCAGTCCCATGTCGAAGGTGCCAACAGGTGCAACTCGGTACTTGACGGTCAGCAACGCACTGCCCGTGGCTGCTGCCTCTGTGTTGCTCCAAAGAATTCTGAAGCGGATTGCCTGTGCCAAGTCGATGTCATCTGGCAATTTCCACATGACTTCATGGGCATCACCATCGGTGTCGAAGAACAATGCGTTCCTCGGTCCACCACCAAGGTCGTCGACGATTGCATCACCAGCGCTGCCAGTCACCAGAGCAGTTGCACGCAGGTTGCCGAACAAACTGCCTTTCCAACCCCACAGGCTGACGATAGGCCGGTCAACTACAAATTCCTTACCGAAGCGACTGGAGTTTCTCAGTCGATGAACAGTCGAGGCACCGGAGCTGTTAGTTGGAGCTGTCATGTCTCACTCCTTCCTTCCGGTTAATCAACCGGCCCATTTGCGAAAATAGCGTGCTTGCAAATCTATCGCGTGCGTATCTGTGACGGTCGTGTGTGTGCAAGCAAGGTTGACCGAGAGGAAATCGTCTCCGGGTGTTCCTGAAAGAGTTCCGCCATCCAACACGCCAGCGCCATCCCACAGGGTGTATTGTAGGATGTCTGTTCCCAGATCGACCTGATTGGCGATAATTGTGTCCAAAGTTTCTGCCCCGGCCACAGCTCCCATATCAAAGGTGCCGACAGTTGCCTCAGCGTAGGTCACGGCCCAAAGGGCACTTCCAGTCGCAGCACTTTGCGGGTTTGTCCACAAAACACGGAACTCGATGTCCTGTGCCAAGTCAATGTCATCTGGCAGCCGCCACATGACTTCGTGGGCATCATTGGTGTCTGGAATAAGCAGCCCAGTCCTGACAGAAGAGCCAATGGCAGCCATAACTGGAGCACCAGCACTTTCACTGGCCAGCGCTGTTGCCAGCAAGTTGCCGACCAGATTGCCACCGCCCCAAAGAGAGACGATAGGCCGGTCGATAACGAACTCTTTACCGAACCGGGTTGTATTGCGAAGTCTGTGGACAGTGGATGCCCCAGAGCCATTAGTCGGTGATGTCATTTTTGAACTCCTTTGTTTAGTTTAGGTTGCCTTGCCTTTCAAGGTTACATCTCAAATCTTTTCAAATCTTTCGAGGACAGCCTAGCTCGTTGCCAATCCTGTGATGTTGTAGTGCGCCTCAGGAACGAATAGCTCCTGAGTGGATGCACCTGAGAACATGCCGCGCTTTCTTCGTCCATCCTTTGCCAGCATCTCGAAGATGATTGGCAGGTAAGGAACCCACTTGATGAACTGTGGTTGCACGAATACCGAGTCATCGTAGAACTTGTTGCTGCCGATGACATCGATGGTGACTGTTCCGAACTGCAGGCGCTTGACGTTGGTGCCGTAGGTCTGGACCAGTGGATCACCGGGGGGGATCACAACATGAGCTTGCTGCCAGTCGTTGAAAACGAACGTCTGCCGGATGGGGCACATCAACACAGCGTTGATGCCGACATCCGGGTCGTAGAAGTCGGCAATCGCTTCTACCATGGTCCGGAAGGTGGCTTGGGTGAAGTCGCTGCCTGACATGGCCACCGTGTTGGTCCCGTTGACACGCTCCACGAACCCGTCCATGGCGCCTCCTGTGCCATCTGATCCGGTCGGTGCCCGCTTGACGCCCTTCAGCCCAGACTGCTCGGCCTCCAACTTGAGATCGCGCAACATCTTCACGGCTCGTTGGTCAAAGCTGGAGCCGGGTCGTGCGTGCAGAACCGACTTGTCTGCCAGATATCCGACCTCGACAATGCGCTCCCACTCCTGAACGTAGGTGGTGACCTCACGGGGTTCTTCCGACACATCTGCATTACCTGCGGCGGCTCCGGGGACAGGCAATCCGGCATTGAGCAACACGGGCACGCCTGCGACATGCTGTGCGGCTGCGATGGTACCGACTGACCGGGTGATCACGAATGTCTTGTTGTCGCTGGAGGCACCCAGGAGCATGATTTCACCCTGGCATGACACCCGCTGGCCAGGTTTGAAGATTGCTTCCGCGAAGATTGCGCTCAGTGCACCCGAAGAAAACGTGGTCCCAACGGTGGTGCGGATCGGCACCAGGGCGTCATCGTGGTAGACGTGCGCGATTGCCGACTTTGCTTGGCCGGTGCCGGGAAAGCCGGTTACGTTGAGATATGGGGTCAGGGCGGGGGCGAGGATCATCATATCTTCTGACACATCTTCCTCAACTCCGACCTGTTGGTCGCTGTAAAGAATTCCACTTGAATAGGTTGGCATCTAAAAACTCCTTTGGTTATGGCGCCTCAAGTATTCTGATTTGCTTTTGGATGTAGAATCGTTCGTTTGCATCGCGGCATCTGGCAAGCTGGTCCTTCCATGCCTGGAGGTCAGCTACACCTTTGGAACTGCTTGCATTGGCTGGCCCACCCTGCCCGGAGCCCGGGGGTGGTGCGCCGTTACCTTTGCTTGCGAAGAATGCAGGATCGGACTCCTTGAACTCCTTGAAGAAGTTCTCTTTATCCAGCTCTGAGTTGGCTGCCATAGCTGTCTTGAGCTGACCGGCAACAAAGTCGGCATACTTGCCAATTGCCCCGGCACCCATGGCGTCCGACTTCAGACCGAGATCTGTTGATCGTTCGCGCTCTGTCGCCAGCTCTTTCCTGGCCTCGTCACGCTCTGTGTTGGCCAGTTCGATTTCGCCCATCTCAGCTTTCTTGCGTTCCTCTTCAGCAGCTTCAAACTTGTCCAGCCGTGTCTTGTACTTGTCCCGCTCAGACTTGGCTTTCCTTGCCTCGATTACAGCCTTCTTCCTGTTGGATGTTTCCTCAGCTAATTGGTCCCATCCGCGATCGTTTGGTTTCGTCTCTGCGGCCGATGCAGCGTCAGCATCGGCTTTGGCTTTGGCAGCGTCCAGCGCTGCTTGTTTTTCTTCCTCTGTGCCGACCAGCGGCTTTGTATCTTTAGGGTCTGGCATGCGTCCTCCGTTAGTGGCGACCAGCGCCTGAAACATAAAAACCCCGGCAACAGGTCTAGCCTGTCCACCGGGGTCGGTAATTCCGTATCCCGCTTATATGGTTCTACAGTTCTTTGCTCTCAGTCACCTGCAGGTTGTAAGCGACACCCTGTCTGAAGTGGACAGTAACAGTGCCCCAGAACCCATCACGGCTCCTCTCGTGCAACTCTTTGGTTGCTTTCTGAAGCTTCTCTCGTCGTTTTTCTTCTTGATGTTTTGCATTATCTGTAATGGCACCACACTTGCTCGTCACTTGTCAACCCCGATCCTTTTTTTAGTCTTTGCCGATGCTTCCGCCTGGCAGTTTACCGCTTCGAATTCCAGGCCAGTTGGAACCCTCAAGCCTGAAGTGACACGGTGACACAAGCTTTTTCAGTGCACCACCGCAGTCGCATTTGTGAGGATACTTGGTGCCGTAAGAGATTATCACCTCTGTGACTTTTCGGCACTCCTCACATTCAAATTCATATATTGGCATTCTCTTCCTCCGATCTGTTTCGTTTTCTCTCAGCACGTATTCCAAATATGTATCCTGAAACGAAGATAAATGCACCTCCCGTAACAAGGGCGCATATTGGGCCGAAGATTTCAATCACCAGATATCAAGTTTCTCAGCAGATGCAAAGGCAAGTTCAAACGCCTTTTCAATCTCCTGTTTACTGAATCCAACAAATGGACGTGATAGGTTGTTTATGAAAGCAAGCTCGGCGTTTGTCATCGACGCCCGTGGCGTTGCGTCTATTGGCTTGGCTCTTGGCTTCCTGCCTGATGGTTTCGACGTTGCGGACTTTCTTGATAACTGGGCGCCAGTATCTCGATTTGATTTCTTCCCCTTACCTGGTTTCCCCTTGCTCGCCTTTCTGCCACCGCGCCGTTTATTTGACTTTGGCTTGACAATACTTGGCCGACGGAAGTTCGTATGCATTCCTGAAAACCCAATGATTGCATGTTTTGCAGACGATTCGAGCAATTGAAAGCTGTTCATCATGGAACCGTCAAGCACCAACCACCACCCAGAGGTCTTGTCCTTGCCTGGACCACGCTTGCGGTCTGGAAGGTTTAGACCAACTCCTTTTGGAATCTTTTGATATCTTCGTTTCCAATCTTCGTAGTCTTCGTCATACTTTTTGAAATTACCACCATCAACCGCCCGCCCGTCGTTGACTCGTTGTTCAACAGCGTCCTGGACTTCAAGTGCAACTTCTTCCATGATCCATTTCCAGCCAGCGTCATCAGGCATTATCTTTTCATCAAGCATGTCCTTGACGCCCTGCTGTTTGATGTCGATGGTCAATCCTATTGGTGAACCTACAGCCATAACTTACCCCGAAGGTGCAACGTTGGTGTCATCAGCATCAACAACACGACTTGATTTTGAAGCAAAGGAACTATGCCTGAAATCCCTTGCGCCGACTGGCCAGTTCTTTATCTTGCTCTGTGGCAACGGTTGCAGCCGATGACGGCACCTGTGACCACCTCGCCAGAACTCAACAGGATTCGGCTGGTCTTGCCGGCCAAACTCGTCTTGAGTTTCGTTGAACATCTCTAGCGTACCACGTCTGCCAACCCAGTGGTCGCACCATTCTCTTGTCTTCCCGTCGTCAGGTCCCTTGTATACAAACCACTTGACCCCATGCTCTTTGGCGTGCTGCACTTTCACAGATGAAGAGAAAGCCCTGATTGATTCTTCAGCAAGCTGTATCGCTTGACGTTCGTTGATTCGATTCAGGTCTGCTATCTGAACGATCAGCTGCTTGAAATCGCCACCGTTCAGAACTGATTGACGCAAGACCATACCGAGCTGGTCAGCTGCCTTGTTGCCCACCTGTGTCAATTGACGCTCTGAGCCGACCATAAGCATTCGGATTGCAAACTGACTTTCTTTGGTGAACGAATCAGGCAAGTCAAGGCGCTTGGCTTCTGCCAGGATGTCGTCAAGCATCAGCACCAGTGCCTCAAGCTGTTTGCGTATGGCTGCCCTGAATCCGAGTGCGTTCATCGACACACGCAAGGACCGCAGGGTCTTGTCCATGCGCGTCATGTTGAACACGTTGCGCTCGAAGATACCGTTTTTTTCCTGCAAGTCTCTTGCGATCTTCACCAGAAACAATTCGATGTTCCTAAACGCACCCCGGAAGGATGCTTCGACACCGCGTCGCAATGTGTCTTCTCTAGCCACTTAGATCCCGCCTTTGTTTTTCACCTACTGGCATCAGGCTCCTTGTTCTCTGACAGGATTGACTGTGAAGACTCTCTTCGAAGCCTGCGTTTCCACGTATCTTGCAATTCAAAAAATCTCTGCCAATCAACTAGGGGGTCATCACCATAAAACAACCAAGCAAAGTCTCTCCTTATCTGCTCGGTTTTCCTGTTGAATGCAATCATGGCTGAAGCCATTGGGCCTCTTTCAAAAGCAATTTCCGTGATTCTTTCATCGAATGGCTTTCGTAGTGTCTCTTTGAACTCGGCCTTCCAGCTAAAGGCAGTCATTGCTTTTTCTTCGCGTGGTTTATCTGGGAGATGTTCGGGGACACGATTTGAGATTTTACCGGGGCCGGAATCTTGACCATGCCCATTCCTGTGGTCGCCATGGCTTGCCATGCCACAAGGTCTTCCGGGTTTTGATTCTGCTTCTGGGCCTGGGCATGCAAGAATCTTGCTGCACTCTTGGCCTGTTCGTGGGAGAAAAAGCACAACGTTGGTTCAACCCCTGGTGCCAGATTGAGAGACATAACCTCTCCGACACCTGGACCTACAAACCAGACATCCCTTGAGGTTGGTATGTGCTCGGCCTTCACTGGCTCTTGTGGTGTGCCTTTGATTTCATCTGTCATCTGTTCCCTTTCTTGGGTAGTAGTGGCCCTTACTCTTCCTCTTCCAGCTCCTCGTCATCTTCCTCAATAACCGGAAGTGGCCCGAACAGCCGATCAGCCGCTGCCTCGGCGTCCGCACCCTCCACAAACCCGGCGGGCTGTGCTCCGGCCTTGGACTGGTTCTTGTTGAACTCTGCGTTTTCCTCTACGGCGGTTGTGGCGCTGTCCCTGTCCTCGTTGTAGCGCTCCATGCGCCAGTCCACCGGGGTTGATACGTCTGCCAATATCTCTGCCGCGAAGGTGTTCCCGACAGTCTCAGGGTTCTGAGGGTACTCGATATCCCCATGGGACCAGCCGACCGTCAGTTCCTTGTTGATTTTGTCGGCCTCTTCTGCATAGGTGTTGTGGACGATTATAAGCCTGCGCACCGACTCCAATAGATATGGCTCGTAGACTGGGATGGTTTCCTTCCTGGCCTCAGTCAAGGGCCTGGAACGTATCTCAAGGGCATATGCAGCTTCGGGGGCAGTGTTCGGTCGTACCGCATGGGATGGCAGGCCGCGCATGAGTGCGTCGGTGTCCATGATTTCCTTTGCAAACTCCCATACTTGGGTGACGTTCAGGCTTGGGGTGACGATTTCAAGGCTGGCGCCAGGCGGCAAGTCGACTACCTTTGATGGTGACAACTTCTCGATCCCCAGTTCTTTGCCATTCTCGCCCATGACGTGAACCCATACACCCCCGGCCTGGAACTTGATGCCCACGCACATGTCGGCAAGGAGGCGATTTATTGAGCGATTTATCGAAAGTTGATCCTGTGATCCAAGGGAGTACAGCTGGAGCATGGGAGAATCCTGCCACCAGACAAAGGGGTAGATGGGCAGGTCCGTCACTGGGTCTATGTAGGGTATGACATCCCCTTCATTGAGGAAATAGTCCTGTGAACCGTCGGTTATGAAGTTGACGGTATCCTTTTGGGTGACCTCTGCCGCTTCCTGCTCCCGCATGCCGAACACCTCGAAACGATTGTTCGCTGAAGATGCTATGCCGCTGAAGGAAGGCATTTCAAAGAGCACGGCCCGGGCAGAGTCGATATCAAAGTACCGGATCGGGTCAGGCACGATGTGCACAAGGTGCTGTGGGTACACGGCAATCCGACATTGCTTGGCCCTGAAGTCCCACCAGGGCTTGAAGCATGATCGAGAAAGCAGCTGGGTGTATGCATCTGTCTGCTTCAGGCTGGAGTGAAGCATGGACTTCTTCTTGAGCTTCTCGAAGTTATCGAAATCATTGCCTTCTGTGATCTTCTCTCCGTCTATTCCATTTAGGAATATATCGCCCGAGTCAACGAACACCTTGGATTTGTGTTTGATTTCGTTCTGCACAAGCGGGAGGTTGAGCATACAGTCCTTGACTTCCTCGTGAGTCAGGGGGAAGTGCATCTCGAACTGCACCTGCATATCGTCGATCATATTGCCGAAGTAGTATTCCAGCCGGGTTTGCATCTCACCAGTGAAGGTGTCCACGGCTTTGTTTTTGTTTTTTGGATCGTACCTGGCCGGGGTCGGCTTCCATTTGTTGGCCTCGATGAGCATGTTCTGAAGATTGATTCTTCGCTCGTCTTTGAGTAGGTGGTCAAAGAATCTGGTCCATGTGTTTCGGATATTGGGGACAAAGCTCATTTTAGTGACCTCACTCTGGCGGCAAGCCTGATAACAGGGAATAAATTGATAGCGATGTAACGGGTCAAGTCTGATTGGTGGTCGCTGATTCCATCTTTTATGGGCACCTGGCTTATGGGTCCATCCTTGTCCTCAGCGCCATACCCATATGCGTTCAGCGCATTCCAGACTGACCGGGGGTCCTTGGATTCGCAAAGCTCCTTCTTGAAATACAGCATAGGAGGCCCGGTTACTGGCGCCAACATGCGCTTGACGTGATCCACGCCTGTGGGGATAAAGCGCATGGCCGCTGATTTCTTCATCATCATTCGGCCACCGATTGCCCCTCGATGCATGAACCCCTGCACAATTGCAATGTCGTTTGTGCCTGAACTGGATTGCTCAGCCTTGCCTGCTGGGTCTGGGAGTACGTAGCTCAGTGGATATGCCTTTGCCACGATCAGCCTGCAGAGCTGCTCTGTGGTTATCCCCACAACACTTCCGTCTGGGTTTATCTCGTCGAACAGAACACAGGCGCCCTGGCCGTTGATTGGAAGGGTGTGCTTGTCTGCTCTGTACCTGTCGGCAGGTGGCAGGATCTTGCCATCGATGATTCTCCAGGTCGGTGGAATCAGTTGGAAGAACAGGAGCGCAGGGGTTCTGCTTGCGAAGTCGATGGCCACCCCAGTCTCAAACCTGCGGTCGAATCCAAAGTCAATCTGGTGCACTTCCGGGTCGATTTCGGGGTAGCAGCTTCCACCGGGGGGGACAAAGAAGCCATGACGCAGGCAGTTTTCCAAACGCTTTGGCATCGCGTCGAGAAGGCTTCCGAGATAATCTTTGTGCAAATGCGGGTTGTCGTCAGTGCTTATGCGCATTATGCGTCTTTGGGAATCATTCCTCCCATCAAACGCATCTTTGAGCCAGCCCCACACAGGGGTGCCGGTTATTCCGACCTGAAGACCGACTGACCGCTTATCCCTGACCCTGGCGGCAGCATGGGTGAACACTTTTTTGGACATCAATCCAGCCTCGTCCATGCCACAATAGCAGAACGTGTGCCCCTCAATCGTTTCAGGCTTATGGCCAGAAAGGTACACAAGCTGGCGGCCACCTCGCAAATAGAGGGTGGTCTTTGATATGGAATGCCCGACTGTCAGGTTCTTGAAAGCCGGTATCAAGTGGTTCTCAAGGAACTTGGCTGTCAGCTTTGCGGTCGGCAGTATGACCCCGCCTACCGTGTTCGGGGGGTTCTTCATCGCTCTCATTGCTAGCCATTGGACCAGGGCGGTCGACTTAGAAGCGCCATAGCCTCCTGCGAGAAAGCACTTCTCGCTGGTGTTATCGCGGAAGTCTTGCTGGTGCTGAAGCGGCACCAGTATCTGTTCGGGGTCTTGGGGGTTAGCTAACCAGTGTTGTGGCATCTGTGTTTGCATCGCCCCCAGGTGGAATAGTGGTGAAGCTACCGTCAGCGTTCTTGAAGATGGTCGGCTCGTCTGATGCATCCGCATCTGACACTGGGTTGTCTGATTGCTTGAGGAACTGCTTACCCATCCAAATGAGCATGGTTGGATTGGGCTTGGTGTAGAGAATATCACCGTCGTCGTTTTCGTATGGCATCCCACCCATTGCAACGTTTTGTCTTTTTCTAATATCAAGCCGCCGCTGCGCCTTGCCTTTTTTGATGATTCCACCCAGTAAATCGTTATCATCTTTTTGTCTATCGAAGAGCATGTTTTTCGAAACACCGACAAGGTGGGCAATGTCTGACAACGGGCATCCTTCTTTGACATACTCAAGAATAACATCGTAATCAAGCTCAAAAGGAGGGCGGCCTTTACCTGTGTTTGCAACCTTTTTATTTGATAGTTTCTTGCGTGTGGTCTTTTTCTTCTTGGCAGGTTTCTTTTTTGGTCTGGTCTTACCACGTTTTTTGACTACCATTTGGGTTGCCGTCCTGCGGCTGGAACCGTTGGCGACCAGCGCCTGTGATTGTTTACTGGCTTTCATCGCAGCTTGTTTTTTTATGATGGATCGCTGTCAGGTAATTGTCAAGGAGGGAGGCAGCCGGAGCCCAGTTAGCACCAGACCCCGACTGCACGGAAAATCGAAGGTCCATCAAACCTTCCACTGAAATTGTGGATCGGCATCAGGATGTAGTCAAGTCTTTTTGGTTATCTCGCCTTCATCGGCAATCGGTAATGGTTCGGGTGGTGGTAAGCATTTGTAGCACACTATGCTCGTAATATGGTTTCATCCGATCCTTTCTGTTGGTTTTACAAAGCAGGCCGGGTGTGAATCGAACACACCGAGCAGGGCTTTGGAGGCCCAGCACCGCCCAGCGGCCAGCCCATGTCTACACAAATGGCACACTGCATGCTTTCCCAATATACAATCCGCCAGCGATGCAAAGCAATATACCCACAACAAGCGTCAGTCCAATCAAGAACACTTTAGTTAGATTACTCATCGAACACCTTGAACCCTTCGTACCGCTCTGCATAAACAATCGGTTTCCTGTATTTCATTTGTTGTCAATCCAATCTTCGTGCGCAAATAATGCAATATCTTTTTCGTTCTCTTCTATGAGTGCAGTCAAAAACCGGAGGGCTTGTTGTAGGTACGCTTCAGTGATTGCGCGGTGAGGTCCAGGAATAATCCAGAGTGCCTCGTCTTCTGCCATGTTGTTAGCGATTCTTTTCAGTCGTGCTTTGTATTTGTCCATTACTCCCCCTTCGGTTGGTTGGGGTGCCTTGCCTCAAGCCAAGCCACGGCCACGGCAGCAACTTGAATAAGTTCCATTCCCAAGTTCCCAGCATCGTCGTTCTTCAAACACGCCCGGGCAACTTCGCCAACCTCTTCCGTGAGAACCGCAAGCCAGGTCAGGTCGAGGTAGTGCCGGGATTTCGGTTCCCCCCACTTGGCATCTTGCTTGAAGCGCTCGTTTGCAATCATTCGCAGAATCAGCTTTTGCTTTTTTGACAAGTCTGAAAATAGATCAGCCATCACGTCCCCTCCAGTGCTTTCTGACCGCGTTCTACCAGCTTGCTCAAGTTCATCAACAAGTGCGTCGACCAGTTCTGGCAGTTTGTCTTTGGGTGTGCACCTGACAACTTCTCTCAGTACCGCTAGTCGGTTTGAGTCCATCACTTCACCTCCGCACCAATCACCATAGGCTTGACCGGCTCGAACAAGATCGAAGTCTCTCCGATGTAGACACACTTGAAAGTGTAGTTGTTGATGACGTAGTTTGTGCCAATAACAAACACGCTCCAGTGCTTGGGAACCTCTGTCCCGTCTGGCCGGAGCAGCATTTTTGTGGTGTCTGGCTCGAAAGCCCCATCACCAAATACTTTTTTTAGAAATTCTTCTTTTGGCATTTTGTCAAGTGGTTCGAACTTATTTGTATCTGGATTCATCACTTCCCCCCTGGTTTCTTAGGACCAAAATGGAACTCACATCCCGCGCCACACTCGCTGCTACATCCATCTATTTTGTATCCTGGCTCACAGTCAAGCGCAGACCCGTCACATGGAGCCAGGTCTCCCACCTCACACCCACAGTCGCCCTCGTGAAACAGTCCATCATACCCATTTTCCTTGAGATACTTTTCTACGATTTCCTTGACGTTCATCACTTCCCCTTTGGTGGTTCGTCTGTTTTCACAAGCCAGTCACCATAACCAAAAGCACAGTGCTCGATTGCCGATAGTTGCAACCTCACGTTTTGGTGAATGTGCGTTTGTGTGTCTTTTATCCCTTGGACATTGCAGCCAATCATGTACAGCCGTTGATGCATATCCTCTTTCTCGGCAACAAGCTGTTCCACCGCCATGCCAAGCTCACTCACATCAACAAAACATGGTTCACTTGTTTTTTTGATACAAACGTTTCTATAATATCTTAGCGCTAGTTCAATATTGTCTTTCGGTCTATCTCCCATCACTTCCCCTTTCTGTACTTTTGATCTGTGCCGTCACAGTCAGGACATTTATCCGAGTAGTGATCATCTTCACCCGGCAGGAACCCATGCAAACAATCTTGCACCGGACACGGCACTTCCCCCGCCACCCGTTCGAGTTCGTCGGCAAGTTCTTGAGCTTTTCTATGCCAATAATGGCTTGCTGTTTGGATGTCAGACGCACTACACCGACACCTTCCCTGGGTAAGCATTCCACTACCAGGATATGTGTGGCATGGATTGTTTTGACAACCTTGCCTGTCAGGATGTTCTCTTGCATTCTTCACCATCTCCATCGGGTCTTTGTCAGATTCCATTTTCAACCTCCCATGGTCCATACCGTCTTTGCATCTCTGACCGGTACAGATCCAAAAAGTCTATCTCCAGGCTGTGTATGTCCGGGCCGTCATAGTATGCGAGAAGCCAGTCAAGCTGCTCCATCTTTCGACTTTGTGCGTCCAAGTTAGTTTTGGAATTGTACAGCTTATTTCTCATCAAAGTCAGTCATCTTTCACCGGGTACTTTCTCTTGCTTCCGCCACACGCCGGGCAAGTGACAACCTTGGCTCGAAAGCCACAGCCGCAGGAATCACAGCTTATGTATACCCTCTCACCAACAACCCCAGGAGCACCAAGGAATCCTTGACTCAATCGGCAATCAACCCCACAGGCACAACCGAATGGGTCATACACCCTGCCGTCCTGGCATTCAGGACACGGCACCTCTGCTGCTACCCGTTCGACTATGTTAGCCAGCTTGACAACCATCGCCCACGCCGGAACGTCGGTTACGTACATTGCAAATGCTTTGGCGCTCTTTGCTTCCACCATTGGATCGAAGTCAGTCATCACGTCACCACGGGTCCACTGCAAAGCCGTCGCTGTCAATCCAGTCGGTTGAACAACGACACAATCTCTTGGCGTCAATTTCATAGATGAAATAACTGTTGTCGTTATAGATAAGCTTCCAGACACCCTTACCGTCCAGATCTAACACAGTTATGTGTTGGTCATTTAGTACCTTGTACCATTTCTTTTTTGGGTTATCGGCCCATATCTTCACTCTCACAAGTGCCATGTCGTCACCTCTTCTTTTTGGCCGGTGGTTTTCTGCACGGCTTGCAAAAAAAGCTGTAGTCAAGACTACGTTTGTCTTTGTAAAGTTCTATCTGGTAATCCTTTATTGATGGGTCGACATGAATGCCGGTGTTATCGATCGCAAGCTTTAACCTGAACCTACCAAGGCAATTGCAACACTTCGCGTCGAAAACAAGTTCGATCGCTAGGTCGTTTATCTCGGTCAAGAATATTCCTTTTGTGGTTGCTACCATGTCGATCTCACTTTCTCAAAACGTTCACCGTCGAGAATGTCCCGAGATGTTATTGAGCACATGTCGTGGCATTCTGAATTCAAGCTCTCGATGTATTCAAGCCCAGACCTGAGCCTGTTTATTTCATCAATTGCATGTTGCACGACTTCGACGATTGACGGCGACCCGGGCAGGCAGATTCCACCGTCCACGAACATCTGGTGGAGCTTCTCAATTGTCTTGGTTGGCATTGACCAGCTCCTCGTCGATATGTACCGATGGCCCGATTGCGTTCTTGAATTCGTTCCACTCCTCTAGCCTCATGGTCAGTATTCCAGTGAGAGCCAGGTGATGTCTGTCAGTCCCCATGAACACACGGGCTTTGATATGACTCCCCTCTATTTTGATTTTCAGCTTTATCATCTTGTTATCCCTTCATTTCCACGTGGAACAATCATATCAGCCCCCACTGCTCAGGCGCCCATCGTGCATCGCCCAGGTCCCTGCTCAGAAAGTATTTGGTGTCGGCTGGGAATTCAGTCCCGTCCCGTTCCCCTGATTCCACCAGGAGCCCGTAGGGCTTCAACTCCCTGCGCAGTACGGTCAGACAGTACCGAAAGTTCCAGCCGAGTCGTTCGAATAGCGTCAACGCGCCTGGGTGAATGATTGTGATTTCTTTGAATTCCATATTTTCCTCTCCCTTACTGCAATTGGTTTACAATTCCTCTGGCCTCCGGCGGAACGTGCTTTTCCAGTATTCGCCAATCAACAAGGCGTCTGCTTCGTCAGAGGTTGCGATTTCAATTTCCGTGACTGTCTCTGCGAACTTCCGGAGCTTTTCCTTCCAGTGCTTTCGTTCGAGATGCGGGCGCTTGTTGTGCAGGTGGAAGTAGCTTTGCCAAATACTTGGCTTCACGAGGTTGACCCTGATCCCGCGCATCTCGGCAAGTATCCGCCAGGCGTGCACAGAGTACATAAATTGCTTGAACGACTCAACGCCCATCAGGCCAAACTTCTGCGGCTCTTCCAGCACAATGCAATTGACCAACCTGTGCCCTGGGCTGTTCAGGACAGCGAATACGTGCCCGAGCTGGTCGCCCACACAGGTGCCTGACTCCACAGTCCATTTGCCTTCCCTGAGCGTGTACCAGGCCCACCCGCATTCCTTGCCTGGGTCGATGGCCAGGAACCGATACTCGGGATTGTTGATGAAGTCCTTATCGACCCCACCGGCCAGCTTTTTACTTTCCTTTTTCATCGTCCCCGATCTCTGCCGCTATGTGCTCCGACCATGTGACCGGTATCTGTGCACCAAAATCCATGTTATGCTGGAGCCACGACACGATGCTCTTGGCCGTTATCTCTGCCTCTTGGAGTGTCTCTCTTGCTGCGGCCGTGTCTCCGTTTTTCAGTGACTCACAAGCAAATTGAATCTGGGCCAGAAGTTGTTTGATAGACCTCGTTTCGATTATCCCGGGCCTGACAACTTGCATTCCAAATTCTTCGAAAGCCTTGACCGTCTCCTGGACGATTTCTGAAACTGTCTCCTCCGAGTCCACGACAAGGGGGATCTTTTTCTTCAAGTTTGATATCAATCCCATGGGAAGATTCATGCGAGCGGCTCCCATAGGTCTCTGATCTTTTCGCACAGCTCAACTGCAAGATTCTCAAAATCCTCAATCGTCATCTTCTGAGGCACGCGAGTGTAAAGAAAATTATTTATATCGGTCTTCAGTTCAGATAAAACATTTTCTTTTTCACGGGCTGCGTCATCTTCACGGGCTGCGGCATCTTCGTAGTCGTCTTGCTCACTTGTGTTCATCAATCTTTCCTCTCGTAGTGCTCAAGCATTTCCGATTTCAGTTTTTCCTTCCACTTCCAATCCGGGTGCTCTTTCATGCACCGCTTGATAAGCAAATAATTACCGCGCTTTACCGTGCCAGCCGATATGTCGTTGACCTCAACACTGGCGCCGATCTTCTCGGCTTCCTCTCGCGTGTACCCCCGGCCAAGATAGAAAAAACCACTGCCGTTTCCGCTCCTTCCTGCGCCTGGAATCTTGTCCCCTTCCTGGATAAACTCTTGGAATTTATCAGGGTCAAGCTTTCGGGGGTCCAGGTAGCTTTGCGGGAAAGCAAAGCGAAGGCCCTTGCCTCGCTTGGGTTCTTGCTTGCACATGGCCTGGTGGCCACGTACCGCAGCCTCGCATTTCTCCAGACCGAATTCCCTCAAACCCTGTAAAATCAGCCACCTCAGAGGCTCGCCAGGGGATCGGGTCTGGATCTGGAATCCATGTGTTTCCGCATGAAGCGAAGTTATTTCCAAGAGTTGCGCGTGCTCATCCGAGATCGGCTTTCTATCAGCCGGCAGGATTGCAGGCCCTTCTTCTGAATTTTCCGCACTATAATTAGACTCCATTTCATCAATTTTTTCAGAAGAAATAGGATCAGTAACAGAAACAGGATCAGTAACAGTAACAGTAAGAGTGTCGACACCTTGTTGACACCCTGTTGACACCCTGTCGACACTGTGTCCACTTACTTGTTTATCTTCTCCTTTCTGAGTTATCAACACTTTATCAACACCACCCTGTCTACACCCTGTTGACACCCTGTCGACACCCTGTTGGTAGGGTATATTTAGATTTCGATAGTAATTTATGAAATCAGATTTGGTCGCTGAGTCCTCAAGATCTCCAACATGGGCAGCCACAGATTTGAGAATTGAAGGGTTTGAAACCTGATAGGTGAGATAGTTTTTGATCCATATGGTATTTGTAGAATCATCAAACTGGATAAGACCCAGATCAACAAGTTTTTGGTATGAGCTCAGAACTGAGCCTGGTTCAATACCGATTTCATAGGAAGCGATCGCAGGTGGGCTATTGTAGATTCCAGACACATGAGTATATGGAGAGGTAAGAAGATATAAAAAGACGAGTTTGGTTTCTGGGTCAAGGGATCTGATTTTCTTATCATGCCATAGTTTTGTCTGTATGCTTCTGTATCTGGACATGTACGTTCCCTTTTGGTGTTACATTCCGTTGTCTGGATTTCGCTCTTTCTTGTCCTTCATGTTATCTAGAATCTCATCGCTCTTTGACCTCTTCGGTTTGCTCTCTTCTTTTTCTTCTTCTGTTGGCGCACGCAGTTGCTTGACCAGTTCATCTTTGCTTATTTGTCCGTCGCGCACGGCAGTGTAAATCCCCCATAGTTCTTCAAGGCCATCGAGATCAACATCAACCATTTTCACCTTGTCGACAAGTTTTGGAACGTCAACTTCATCGAAGCCCATTTTTAGAAATTTGTCAAGGCACATAATTTTGCGTTCGTCAATTGTCTTCTGCGACCCAACAGCTGTTCGTTTTGCTTCTTCGTAAACCTCGTCAACAAAAGCCCTGGGGATCACCCTGAACAAAGCGTTACGAAGTGCGATACTAACCGCAGCGTTTGCCGTGACGTTCACCATGTCTTCGCTATAACGCCTGCCGTTTTTATCAAGAATCTTTCTGCGTGCACGAACCTGAAAGAGCAAGTTCTTTTCCATGTCCCAGCACGTTGCTTCGGCGGTTACAAACTTGTCGCCGATTTCAACAATCTTTGCACTGTTACGAAGATTCCCCCAACTGCCTGCAAAGATCTCAGCCAGGCGGACACTGGGACCTTCGATCTTTTTTCCTGCCCGTGGGATGACGTAGAAACAACTCGCTGCAATATCGATGCTCTTTGTCGCCCTGGTTTTGGCCTCTTGCAAAACCTCGGAAAGCACCCTGGGGTAACGTTTTGCAGTCGCCACCTGCATGTCAACCAACCCCTCTGTCTCCTGGCGGTCCTGTAAAGATTGTTCCATCTGGGTGATTGGCATGATTGCCGTGTCTTGATTACTCATCGGGATCTCCTTTCTCTTTGAAGTCTTCGTAGTCCTCAATCAAAACCTTCGTGATTCTTTTTTCGATCTCAAAGTATGACAGGACCGGGTTTTTCTCTATTGCCTTCTTTTGACCTTCATGGCAAACGTGTCTTGCTATTTCCAGCCCTATCTTTAGGCTCATCATATCGACAATGTCTTTGGTTGTTTCCTGCAGGGCATCTACAAACTTCATAAATGCCTCTGAGTACTCCAGGGACTTATCTGCTATTTCCATCTCTTTGTCTGTGAGGTCGTGAGGTACTGTGATGTTAATCATTTCCGTTCTCCCTTTTATGTGACCAACGGCATTCTCTCTGTGGCCTTGAAGTTGTCCGTTTCAAGCCAGTGTACTGCGTGCTTGGGGAGGGATGGGTAGGTTTGGATCGTTGAAATACTTATTCCCTGGCTCCAGGTGTACACCATACCAACGATCCCTCCTGATCGCTGTACTACAAAAAACCCTCATTGATTGGTACATGTGTTCTGCCAGAATGAAATCTGGAACGTTTGCGATGTTCTCAATGCTGTGACCGTTGATTAGGTCTGCCAGTTCTTTGACAAAATCACCATGCTCTTTCGTGTTTGCTTGCTTTTCATCACTCATCGGTCCCTCTTCATCAACACCCATACTCGCCTCAAGTTCTTCACGAGTTGGTTTCCTACATGTTTTGACATCTTGATCATTCATCTTTAGCCCCTTTCTTTTCTTTGACTAAAAACATGCGATGGCCTGGTTTAGTTGTGGTGTGTTTATAGACCAGCTCGGGGTCAGGGTCAGGGTCAATCTCTTTCACGATGCCTTGCCAGTCAATCTTTGTCCTGTCTTTGGTCGTTTTCCAGGTGGCCTTGAAGTTGTCCGTTTCAAGACCCATGTTGTCCGAAATGATTTCTTGGACGCTTGCGCCTAATGCGATCAGACGGCTGGTGACTTCCTTCTTGTCCTGCTTGGCCTGCAAGAACTCCTGAAGGGTATCTTCCATCAACCTGCCGTGCTTCCCGGTCATGTCAATCATTTCACCGTTGTCGGTGGAGTAGAACTTTTTCAGGAATGCCGCAGCTCTCTCGGTCCCGTCGTACTTGGGGGGCTTGCGTTGCTTGACCAGCTCCCAGAGGATGTAGGCTTGCTCCAGCATGTTCTCGAACATCTCCTGGTTGTAGGGGATCTGATACGTCACCAGGTCGCCACGTTGAAACACTCCCACAATGGCAACGTCCAGGTCGGCCACAGCCATCTCCCAGACAACTTGGGCGTAGACATACGAGGGGATGCCGTCTGCACGCTCCTCCGGCTTCTCCCAGCCGTCTGTGAAGTCGCCCGGGCACTTGATCTCGACCACGGCAAAGGGATCACCGCCAGTGATCGGGAACGCCCTTCCGTCATCTGTAGCGATCACGATGGGGTGCTTCTTGTGCCTAGCCGTCTGGGGCTCCTCGATCCCGATTGTCAGCCTGTGCCTCATCCAGTTCCGGATCGCCGGCTCCAGGAAAGTCCCCCGCTCCATGTTCTTGTTGGCCTTCGGGTCCGGGATAAGCCCGAGCTTCCGGCCCCAGACCTCGTGTGGTCCGATGAACGGCGACAGTCCATTGACCGCCGCGATCTCCGAGCCAGTGATTCCGCTTTTCCTCATCGCCAACTGTTCTGCATTGAGTGTCATAGCTTCTCCTTTCCTCTCCCTTGTATCAGGTGGGTGTGACAAAAAAGTGGCAGCCGGTTGGATTTGAACCAACGACCTCCGGAGCAATCCGGATCATCCGGCACGCTAACCAGGCTGCGCTACAGCTGCCATAAGTGTCGGCCTTTCACCGACTCGGATGTTCTCTCCCCATCTAACGTCACGGACGCTAATTTGTGTTTTCCTCGCCAAGCATCTGGCTCACCACTGGTCACGCCTCCGTTCAGACCGCTGGCCTTGATTTCAAAAAGCAAAAATCTTTTCAACAGCTTCCTTGGCCTTCTTTGAGCTTGAATAGAATTCCCCTGTCAGGCTATCCCAAAAACCGGTGTACCCGTCTTCCTTGTTGGTGCTTTCTCCGATTCGTGTAACGCCCCATTGCTTGCCGTCGTCACCTTCAAACATGCCTATGGTCGCCATTGTGTAGTCAGTCCCATTTGCGTTTACAACAAAATCATATACCGTACTCCTCCCACACTTTCTACGCTTCCATCGCATTACTCTGCTCCTTTCAAAGTGCCCGTCTCTCCGGGCTGTCACGGCCGTGCGCCTAGTAGCGGCTGCCCCTGCCGTTGGGTGTCCTCGTGAAAGAAAAACGAGAAAAGAAAAACCTGCCCCTGGTTGTCGTGAACAAAGGTGCAGCCAGGAGACTGCAGAAATGCCACCAGGGGCAGGCACCAAAACACGCTGTGATAGTTTAGTTTCCTTGTTCACGACATTGGAATCCTATTTCATCCATTCAGAAAAGTAAAGTGATAAATACCGTAACAATTTCAATTAGCTAGCTTGACCTTGATCGTCTGGTCAAAAATGAGCTTGCTGATTTTCTCTACAACTCCCTCGAATAGCTCCTTCCCTCCAGGGGCCACGTTGATCGGCTCGTTCAGCGCATTGCACTTGCTAAGGACAGACAGCACAATGGCGCCGGTGACATACGAACTGGATTGGAAATGCGGCACGACACTTCTCATCAACGCCATGCAGTCTTCGATCAAGCGTCTGTGCAGTTCTTCGTCGGTCATTTCTTTTGCGTCAATCATTTTCCACCTCTGGGTAGTTCAGTTGATTGTCGAACTTCTCAAACTCTTTGTCGAGCTGAGATAAAGAGTTTTCGAGTTTGAACCTGGCCGGATTGTATTCGCAAATGGTCACTGAGTCTTCCGCGTCTGTCAGCGCCGCGATGCACGACTGCAACAGCCCGCGATATTTGCGCAGGTACATCCTCATGGTTTGTGTGTCGTTGTCCATTACGGTTCACATCGGTAAACAGTGCCGCCCTGCTGTGCAAAACTACCCATCATCAATCCGACTCTTCCAAGCTGGAGATGGGTTCCTTTGAGCTTTGCAGCTTCATTCCTAAGCTGTATCCGCAATGACCTACGCATCGTTGGTGTTTGTGCGGATGCCCGCGCAATACTATGTGTTGCTGCAGCGAGGAATGGAAGCTGTTTGTGTACTTCGATTTCGTCAATGAAGTCGCATTTGTCTGACGCGCTTATGCTGTTGACGATTCTGATTCGTTGCCCGGCTTTGGTCAGCTTGACTTTTACGTGCGCAATGCACCCACCGATAAGACATACCAGTACGATAAGCTTTTTCATTCTCCGATCCTTTCGTTACAAGTCCTGTGCAGTTTTCTCTGCCCGGTTGAGTATCTGTTTCAACTCTGGGTGCCCTTCTGACATCATCCAGAGTATTTGGAGCATGCGCGAATCGTGCCGGAACTGGGCAGCCATGTGAATTCCATGGCGCTTCAGCCATTCCCGGTCCTTCTTCGACAGCCGGATCATTAGTGGCCTGGTGCCACCCCGGGAGATCCAGCTTAGGCTTTCAACCCCTTTGCCTTCACCTGTCTTCATACGGCACCTCAGATAACTCGTCCAGGCGGTGGACCACGCACCAGCACTCCGAATGGATGAACTCATACTGCTCCAAAACCTTGTCGACCTTCTTGCTTTTCAGCTCCTTCAGCTTGACAACCATGCAGGCCACGTCCATCGCAACGCTCTCCAGCTCCTGCGCAATCTCAAGGATTGATATCTTGTCACCTCGGTTCGTCATTTGCGATCCTTTCATTTGGATTTATTGCCGAGTACGCGCGTGCGTATACCTGCAGCATAAAGGAGTTCTTCAATTGTTTTATCCTGCTCCCGTATCCGGTCGCGCAGAACCAGCAAGGTCTTAGCTGGCAAACAAGCAGCACAACGAGGTCCTGTCATAAACAAATGGAAGCTGCACCAGTAAATGGTGTCTTTCAAACGTCGCCGTTCATGCATAAACGGACAGTCCCCACATGTTTTCGAGTCAGTCATCTTTATGGAATTCCTTCCAACCTGCGATTGTAATCTGGTCAACAGTCATGCCCTTGGTAAGTGCTGCAAGTTGATTGGCCTGAAGTTCGTATTTTTTTAGCCGTTTGATTTCGTCGCGCATGACTCGAAGGGCGCGCCTTCGGTTACATTCCGGATCACCATGGTACATGTCGATGTTGAATATTGAACAGTACCGATATTCTGGCCCAGTATTCCCCTGGCACGTCCACGGGCAGTCCCCGCAGGTTTTCCTGTCAGTCACCAGCCACCCCTTTCTCTTTCAATGCAGCCGTGCCACCGGGCGCAACATTGTATAGAAATCCGACATACAGCCACAGGGCGGTTCTGTTCTTTTCGTCGGCCAGATGCACGGCGTCTGATAGGTCGTTCCTGATCACGGCCTCCAGGAAATCGCCAATGAAAGACAGTTGATTTGTGTGCCAAAGATAGATGTCAAGACACAGGTGGGCAACGTGCTCGATGACATCGCAGTCGTGGTATATCGCGGCGCGAAGGTTGATCACCAGGTATCCCCTGATGTCTCCGACCGTGAGCGTTTTTTCAACCCAACTTGCGGTCAGTTTGTTTGCGTTCATTTCCAGCCCCTTTCCTCTTTCTCGTCTTCGATGTATTCCTTGTATCGTCCCGCGAAATCCACCTTCTCGTCTGCAGTTGGGCAATCGATTTCTTTTTCCAGGTGCTCAAAATCACCTGGCATCGGCTCTAATGGAAGCAAGCACTTTCCATCGACATCGACTGGACGCGGGCCGCCTGCCTTTACTGCTGACTCGGCGCACACGTTTGCGATCTCCTCAATCTCGCTCTCGCGCTCCATTTGGATTTCGTTCTCGGCGTCGCAGGCATCACAGAACTGACTCTGCCAATCGATTGTCCTACCGCAGCCTCCGTCACATGGGCCTCTCATTTCCGTCTCCCTTTTTCAGTGTGTGTGTTGTTCGTTATATACTCTACGGTATACTAACACGGTCCAGCGATATTTCAACATGTATTTGTGTCTTTTTCCTCACTTTCCTGATCCAGCTTTATGCCGACTACTCGACAGCCGACCTGGATGGCCTCTTTGATGGGCGTGCTCGGCTGAGATTTGGCAGCTTCAAAGAGATGGCGAAGCAAGGCCAGATCTTTTCTCAGTGTTTCCGCCATTGTGATGGTTGATTTTGTTGCAGCAAAGCGCTGTAACCACTGCATATCTGCCCAACTCAACCTGAATGATACATTGTGTTTCATCTCTTTTCTCCAGTCTGTCTTGCCAGGGGCCACGGGGCGCGACCTCCTGACCGACTCAATATATATATTGCACAAGCTTTTTCCTGTGGCCACAGCAGCCCACAATTGAGCTGCAACGGCATTCTAATCAACTGCAAATTGCGACCAGCGCGGCTTTGATTGACTTGATGGTTCCCTTGTCCCGGGAGAATGTCCAGAGATAATCTACGAACTCTCCGCCCAGCCTGGCGGCTTCTTTGTCCCAGGCGCTTACCAGAGAGCTGGGAACACGCACGGACACGTTATCGTCTGTCAGGTCCAGGCCTACTGAGGTGGTGGTCTTGACGTTGTTCTTGGTGGTTGTGATGGCCATGTTTACCGTGCGTCCCATAAGCTCTGTTTCTGTCCTTGCCATTTCCGCTCCTTTATTTGTTCGCGTTGTCATACTCTTATATACTGCAATATCTGTGCCACGTATGTGGACACCTAAAGCATTGATATTACTAGCGGGATACTGCGAAAGTATGCAAGAATGTCATGAACAGGTATGACATTTGTGCAACGGGTATCTACTTGTATTTACTGCGGATACCTGATTTGCATCAAAACAGTGTATGCAAACTTTGCGTATACCAGGCTGAGCATATGCGCCTTATAATGATAATACAGGCACTTACCCGTCCGCATACGTGGCACGCTAATTGCAATATCTATAGGTATGAACGCTAACCGGAAAGAGAGCACAATGAGAACAAAAGCACAGCAGGAAAAAATGGAAAGAGACTGGGCCGCACAGCAGACCAGTATTGAGACCGAATGGATAGCGAAAAAAGCAAGAGAAGCTACCATCACAGCCAACGCAACCACGCTCCTGGAAACCGCTGAAATCGGTACCGAGTACAAGCTGTACTCACACGACGACAGAGTGCACGGAACCCTGACCAAGACCGGTCACGACACATGGGTAGAGCGCTTCTTTGGCGCCAGCAACGACAAGACTATCTACGGCGTGGTCGTTTACTTCGTGTCAGGAACCTGGGAAATAGTAAACGCCTGACAGTAGATTACCCCCTTGGATTGATTACAGGCCCCCGGTTGACTCCGGTGGGCCTGGCCGCCGTTCTGCTATTGCCTACCTCGTCCGGGTTCAACCCGGCGCACCCCATGGCCCGCCTAGATTGCCCCCTGCAAGCCACCAGGGGCCGTCTAAGCATCCGAAATAATGGTAACAATATATATATTGCTTCATTTATGGGGTGCCAATGCGGGCGAGTTCTTATCATTAAAGGGCGGGATTGGTGCCTTGATTTTACTTGGAATACCCGATTGATATGCCGATGACCGTCCCAACAACCAACCCTATGGTCCCCCACAGATAAGGGGACCTGGCTGGGTCGTCGAGCTTCCACTGCAACTCGTCGTTTTTGCTTTGAAGTTCTCTCTTTTTGATATCGGCAAGCGCCTGGCTGGTCTTGAGGTCCTCGAACAGCAGCTCGGCAGTCTTCTGCAGGGTCCTGATATTGACTAATGATTTCAGGAATGTAGCACGGGGGCAGGATACCTGGTCGTCCGGGTCCATGTCCTCAATCACCCCTGTCACCCTGCACGACTCCATGAGAGGCCGCCAGGCGTCTTTGATGATGTCTGGACGTGAGGCTCTATGTGTAACGTGGTTACATGAAGCCAGCGTAGCCAGAGCGACCAGGAGAGCTATTCTAATCATGGTCACCGAACTTCTCCCTCATTTCCGCAATGTCGGCGGCGGCAGCTTCAACGATTGCCCGGTGCCTCGCTGAGTTGTGTTCGTGGACCCGCTCACGCTCTCGGTCAGCCGCATCTGAATCCAAAAGCGGACGCCGGCCCTGGACCCCGGATCGGAAACGAAGCCAGAGCCAACGCCCCACCCAGGTCACGGAGACCAGGGCCACTACGATAATGATTGCCCAGTAGACAGGTTTCATTAAAACAACTCCGGTGGTGTTCAGAATTCGGTCAGTCAGTATCAGGTTGCTCACATGAGTAGGTATGACATTTTTGCAACGGATCTCTAGCTGGCTTTACGGTTGTCATATGGTACTCGCAGCCCTCACTGCAGTCGTCTGCGCACCCGGGTACTTTATGCACAGGACACCCAAGCACCTTGTATGCAGGCTCACAGAATCCAATCTCCTTATCGCACGGCACCAGGTTGCCAACCTCGCAGCTACACTCCATGTCGTTTTGAACCAGGCCGTTGAACTTGTTTTCCTTGAGATATGTTTCTACAATTGTCTTGATGTTTATCATTTCTCCTCACCGTCTTTCTTTCCAACTTTTGTAGCGCTCCATTGCCCGGCTGCCATGAACCCCAGTCCCACACCAGACAAGATCGCGCTCAACCAATCCGTTGAATCTTGAATCAGTGCCGCACTGGCGCCGGTCAGCGCCCCGATGACGACTGCAATCCACACCAAGTATTTCTTATTGACCGATTTCCAAACATACCTTTTCAACAGAAACACCACGATGAGCACAGCAAACGCCACTATCAAACCGATATTTTTTGCTTCTATCGCTGCCACTAAGTCAGTTCCTGTTTTTACAACGTCGACGTCAGGACCTGGTGCACTCTGTGCCAGCGCCTGGATCGATACCAGTAATCCTGTCATTACCATCATTAGACGTTTCATGATTTCTCCTTTTTAGGTCCGACTATTATGGCCTTGTTGTAATCTCTCCGTTTGGAAGAATCTGAATCGGTACTTCTTCGTTTGAGTTCAAAATCCCCTCAAGCTCTTCGAGTGTTGGTTTGTTTTTGCACAGTACAGATTTCTTTTCTGCCAAGTGAACCAGCGGTGCTGGACCGGCATCGGTTTTCCAGGCGAACCACTTGCCGTAGTCGAGTCTCATTTCCAACCCACCATCGCGCTGACAAATGCGAAAGATGCCCGCGTCGGTTTTTATTCCGATACCTAAGTACACCTCAGACAATATCAGCTCTCCGTGCTCACCTGTATCAATTTTCATGTGTCACCTCTCTGTTTGAGATAGTTTGAAATCCCTCTGCCGATTGCCCAGCCCAGCATCGTTTGATTTCGCCTGACCTGAATGTATTCAGCCTCGGCCTCGTTCGTCAAGAACAGAGCTTCGACCAACACGGCAGGACAGTCAATGTCGCAGACGAAGCCTTGCCGGTTGGTTTTGTATTCCCAGCGCGTGTCTATCCATTGCGTTGTCCTATCTACCACGTTGAAGCCCCGATCCTTGTTCCGACCACGTTCCAATCTAAGCTCACTTTGAATACAAGCTGCGAGGTCCCGTGATTGTATGTTGCCTTTGTGGATCATAGAAAAGAACCCACTGCGCCTCAGATCATGGCTTACGTTGAAATGAGTCTCAACGGCAAGCACGGGCTCGTCTGAATCCCTTACTTCTTGATTGATAATTGCAATCCGTTCTTGCAGAGTCTTTTCCAGCTGATGGCCGGACATCGGAGCGTTCAAAAGTCCCATCCAGATCCCGGTGCTCACTTCTTCGGCCAGCTCCCATTCGGAAGGTCCACCGGGTATCCGGGCTCCCTGCTGGTCTTCGTCGTGACATCTGCATATGAATATCTGTGTCATCTATGGGAAGTCCTGAGAACCAAGTGCAACTTCTTCGACCGAGATCCACTTGGGAATGATAAGGTTGTTGTACGCTGCGTCATTAGACCGGCACAACATATAAAACACAGGTAACGGGTTTACAGATTCCCAGAAGGCCGAGTTGATTGGAATCAACTGGTCAAATACAATTTCCGTCTCCGTGTTGTCCGTCGTAAATGCAAACTCTCCGGTCGTCGTAGCTTCCCATTGTTGCGGCCCATTGATGCGTCCGCCTTCGTAGTCTGACAAGTTCCCGTTGGTGCCAGCTCCAATATAGTTTGTTATCGCCGGGTCAACAGTTGACGTCAGGTATCCCATGCGTACTCTGATCGCCAAGGCACCTGTCGAAGAAAACAGCAGTGCGCGGCAAGCAGCTATTGCTGCATCGGTGGCATCTCTCCCCGTACCATGCCAAGCGAGGTTCGGCTGTGTCGTGCCGTTGTAAGAATCACCTGTGCCCGCAAACTCTTGTGTCAATGGGCTGCCCCATCGGTAATCTTGTATCATGATATCAGCGCCGCCGACTTCCCAAAGATGAGTCAACGTAGTTCGGCAGTCGTCAGTTGTTTTCGATTGAATCACGTCACCTGCGCCCGCAATCGCAGGGTCAGGTGTCGCATAAGTCACGGTCGATCCTGGTGTAGCAATCACAGCAACGTCTGGAACACTTACAGTGTTCGCGTTTGCAGTTGAATCGCCGTCTATCCTTAGCTCGAAATCCATTTCATCAGAAGACAATCCCGCAAACGTATGCGAATACGTGTTGAGCGTGGCAGACGCTACGGTAAAGTCATGTGTTCCAAGCGAACCTGTGCCTGTGTGCCAGATGGTTACACGCACATCTGCAGCGTTGCCGTCACTGGTCAACGCCTTCAATTTGACCTGTACAGAGGTCACCCCCTCCCTCTTGATACACTTGTACCACCCCAGGTCGATCTTGCTTGTACCGTCATTGTATGCATCGTATGCAGCATTAGATTTTTGATAAAATCGGTACCAGTGGTTG
>SDBU01001039.1_pt1 | contig 40845 bp, 76 predicted proteins | sample 2277071 | NCBI WGS metagenome assembly SDBU01 (sample SAMN10397929, study PRJNA504765) | marine sediment metagenome | isolation source: marine sediment core GS08_GC12, 126 cmbsf | place: Arctic Ocean: Gakkel Ridge, Loki's castle | collected 2008 | reverse complement strand
ATAGAATTACTGTAATAATGGGAATTGAATCAAAAATTCCAGCCATAATTTACCTCATTAGTTTCATGGTTAAATAGCTTAAGAAAAATCATGCAATCCGTCTGAAGAAATCTCGTAGTAGAATTCAATTTCTTCTAATGGTGAATATACATTTCCAACATATTTTGTGCCTTTTTTTGATTCATATTCAGAACCGTAAATCTTTGCTGCTCCGGGCCTGAACCGATTACCGACTAACAACATTCGCAGATTGTCGATCGGGATATACACCCCTTTTTCGTCAATCCACATCTTTTCCTCAAGTGTTTGCTTTTTCTGTTTCTTTGTATCACCCGGCTTTTCCGGCTCCGGGAATCTACAAAACATAATCGGTACTACGCCTTCAATTTTGCATTTTACTTGGTACATAATCTAATCTCCTAAAAGTTACTCTTTTACGTTAAACTCTTCGCCACAATGCGGGCACGGTTTAAGTTTCATTTTATCCTCACCATTTTACCTATTTCACTAAAGGTTTAATCTTCAATCCACGCTTCACGTCTAATGCCGCTGCTCTACGAGGTGATATAATCCAGAGCCGCTTCTTGATTATACCTGCCTTCCATTTGAGCCAACAGCATATATCAGAACAATATCGTTTCTTGTCATTTTGCAAATATGGGGCTAACATAAAAAAGCCTGTAAACACGCCCAGAAAATCATAATCCTTGCCAACTTCACCCTCGGCGGCTATAAGCATAATTTCATACTGTTCGTCTGTAACCCATTCCTGAGTATAATCCCAGTTTTCAGGATGTCTGAGTACCTCTCTGGCATGAGCAAAGCGAACACCTTTAGCAGCGCCCCGCATAGTTGCAGAGAAACATTGGCCTTTGAAGAAGTTATTCCCAAATGGGTCTATAACCCCACAAATATCGGCAGAACCAAAATTACCATCACCATCTGGAAACCAAACTGACATGTGAGAATAATTATACTTGAGCCTTTTCCAGGCAAACGATACAGCCGCTAAAAACCACGTCCACGCTGATATGCCGATGTCAATGGGCTTGCCCTGTGCCTTGTGATATAAACTTCGTATAAGCTTCATTTTGCTCTCCTGTTCCATGCTTTGACCGCTTTTGCCTTAGTTTTTGCTGATATTGTGGCAGAACACTCGTCGTTTTTACAGTCTACACAATGAAATTCCAGAACAGGGCTTTCGTTGACGGGACCTAAACTTGAATACCCAAATTCAGCTTTACTGCCACAAAACGGACACGGTTTAAGTTTCATCGGTTTCATTATTTGTCTCCTTTGGTAAACTGACTGGGTCTCCAAAAGACTGGTCGCCAGTGAGTATATCCCATTTCCTTCATGCTTTCTTTCCAATTTGTATTCGGGAAAAGCCACATAACATTTAGACAACATTCTGTGGAAACAAGTATAGGTTTTTCGGTTCCGCCTGTTGGTTCCTCTGGCAATCTCTCGGTAACAGGTACCCATTCAAGTTCAGCTTCAAGGGTTGCGATTCTGGCTTGGAGTTGCTTGATAATTCTTATAGCTGTATCTACTGCTCCTTCGTTTTCTGAAGGTTCACCTTCAATCTCTGCCATAATAAAGTTTGCTAATTTGTCAATTTGATTCATTATTCACCGCCTTTCAGGGCTTGCTCGTGTATATCTATATTTTCAAAATAACAATCAGAACATACTTCGCCATTGCCATATTCCAGTTCATATAGTTCGCTAACTTCTCGACCACACTGTGGGCATTCCATTTTATTCACCGCCTTTCAGGGCTTCCGAGAATTTATATATTGTGTCCCCAACTTCGTAATCGTCAAACTCATCGTCAACATCTTCCTCCGTTACAATACAAGGTTCAATTAAACCAAGATTTTCAGCCAAATCCTGCACCTCACAACCATCAAAATCGTCTAACTGATTCCAACATGTATCTTTTATGACCTGACGTGCGAATTCTTTTAGGTTTTTGGCTTCACCTTCAAGGGTTGCGATTCTGGCTTGGAGTTTAATTGTTTTGTTATCGTTAAGTAAAAAATCTGCTTCAGCTTTTACCAACCAGCGATCTTTAATCTCTATCTGTGTTTTTAATTCAGATATTACGGCTTGGAGTTGTCTATTAAGTTTTTTAGCTTCATCTGCCATAACTTGGTATTGTTTAATGATTCGGTTCATTATCTCAGTCTGTGTGCCACTCATCAATTCATTACCACACGTTTTACATTTACTCATTCTTTGTTCTCCTTTGGTAAAATGATTGGTTTCCAGTGAGATATTGAAAACTTCTCATGTGAAAATATGCCTGGGTAGATAGAAAAATGACTTATCCACGCTGTAACATTATCTGTTACCAAATACCCAGCATTAGTTTCTGGCAATCTCTCGGTAACAGGTATCCATTCAAGTTCAGCTTCAAGGGTTGCGATTTTTTCATTCATATTTATTAAAGCATCATCTACATCATCGTGCTTGCTATATTTAGCCAATATCTTATCACCTTTTTCTGAATCTTCCATTCTATTCACTGCCTTTCATCTTATAGACCAGGCTCTATTATCTACTTGCTTTATTAACCTTCTGACTTCGCGGATACTCTCAGTACACCCAGCACTAAGAATTAAGTAGGCCTTTTTCTTGAATGAATGCCCGCAACAATGATATAAAGTATCAATATGATGCGCCCATAAGTGCAGCAGGACTTTCTCACAACAAGAGTCCACTTCGATAGTAGCCCGCCTTTTTCTTTTCATCCATGGCGGGGTGGACGGATATTTATAATCTTTATGTTTACACATTCTATTCACATTCCTTTCTACATTATTCCTTTGTACTTTTTGAACTCCGAATTTATGTCATCCCACACCCTGTCGACAATACGATTTATTTTGTTGTACTTAAACACAGATAATCCACCACGCTTGCCTATCCTTAACTTGCCAGCAAATATAACCGCTAAGTAAAAATCCGGATTGTCTCGTTTGAATAACTCCCATTTGAGCAAATCATACGCAGATACCATGCCTTTACATTCCCACCACTCAATTCTTTCGTCGTCGATATTGTCATCCATGTAGTGAACTGCAAAATCCGGTACATAAGTAATGTCTTTCCGCTTGCCCGTTTTGTCAGTATGCTCAAAGGTAAATGGTATCGGCTCATAATCCCAAACCCATATAACTCCCAGCTTTATCCAAAAATCCAACATCATCGCCGTTCGGGCCTCAAGTTTACTCTTGAACCTTGTCCCGTTATATTCAGTCGGCACGTTGCGAAACTTTGACCGGCGAAACTTTTGTTTTTCGAAGCCCATCATCTCAACCATTATTTTGGTCTCCAGAATTTCCACCATTTACGAATGTAACGCTTGTGGTCGTCCATGCAATACTCATCGCCAAGAGAACAACTATCACAAAATGAACACCACCATTCACAATCCTTACATCGCTTCTTCATTTATCCGCCTCCGGCTTCGGGCCTATGTGCTATTTGTTTTACTGTCATTTTACGCTGTCCTTTCCTGCCGAGCAGCATATCCCCGGACTATATCATAGCTTGTGTTCTGTAATACCTGCCATAGGCCACCATATAACCGCTTGCATGTTTCTATTTCCCGATGAGCGACATTTAAGATCGTCGCCGGGTCGTGTATGATATTTAAGGGCCTTATCCTGAATTCAATCGCTGAAAATCTACCGACCGGCCCATTGCCGTCTGCGTCTTTTTCGACACATTTAATATAAACCGTTGGTTCCGGCCCCATTTGTTGCTGTTTACTTTTAGGCCGCAATCTCATACATATCGCTTTCAGGTCTTTAATCTTCGGACTATTCCAGGCAGTCTCCATAGCATATTGTCGTATCGCCGCCCTGACGGTTATTAAGTCAAACCGCTTTAACATATACCGCAAATCGGATACCTGTAGTTCAGTCGGGTTCCATTGGGGCCATCGCTGTGATATATCTTTGTCGATAATCTCGTTAAGGTCGTGTTCCGTCATCCGAACACCTCCTTTGCTTCGGCCTGTATATCATCATCCAACCCCATCTCAGATAGTTTTTTCCGCTTCGGTAACTCTGGCGGCTTATCCATCCATCGGCCCTGATTCAGCCAGGTCGTCGGGTGCGGTATAAACTTCCCCTTGTCTTTTTTCCATCCATCCGTCTGCTTCTGCCAGTTTATAGCTTCAATCATAATATCTACCAGTTTTTCGTCTGGTTTTTGGCCGTCTAAGATTTGCCCGAATTTACCTGTGGGTGAATTCCACACCCTAAGACACTCTGCCCGTGCTTTTTTGTTTGGGTAAGCTTGCCAAAATTTCTCAAAAAGAAAGTTTGACTCCTTTTTCTTTTCATTCTTATCATTCTTATCATTCTTTACATTCTTGTTTGCTGTTAGTTGTTTGTTAGTTGCTTGTTGCTTGCTTGTTAGTTGTTTGTTAGTTTGCTTGTTAGCGTCGCTAATCTTCTTTTTATATAACCTTAATTGGTCAGCACTTACAACGTTTTCTTGCTTGTTGATTTGCTTGTTGATTTTTGACAAATTTTCAAAAGCCACAATAGAGTAGTTTTCCGCTAAATTTGCTATAAGTTCATATTGGCTATTGAGTTGCAGCAATTTTTGCTTGTTTGTTAGCTGATTGTTATCTTCCAAATCCGTAACTTGATAAGTGCTGTAGTTACAGATAGTTATGATGCGAAATCTGTTTGTTGATTTGCTTGTTAATTCTCCGGTGTTCTCGAGTCTGGATAAACAGGTACGTAAACCCTGGATTGGTATTCCTGTCGCTTTTTGGAGCGAGCTTAATCCCGTTACAACTTGACCTCTTTGCACTGTAATGCCCTCCCATTTGTGCGGTTCGTGGTTTGCCATCAATAATAAATGTATCAATAAATGTACCATTTTCGGGTCTTTATACCATTCCCAGTCAATCAATTTTCTATATAATTTTATCCATCCTTTATTTTCAGGCATAATATGTCCCAAAAAAGACTGAACGGGACACCGCTAACCCACAATAGACGTGGAATGTCCGCATTCAGTCTTAGAATTCACCATTGAATGTCTATTGCAGGTTAGCATACTGTTTACCTTAACCCTTTTGCTGGAATCTGTCAAACACAAAATTAAATTTATTTCCCACCCCTCCGCGATTTAATTTTAATTCTTAAAAGTTCTGCTACTTCTTTAGCCGTTAATACACGTTCTAAAATCTTGTTCGCTTTTTCCCAGAAAAGTAACATTTTGCATTCCTTAATATGTTTTTTATGTTTGTTTTTAGCCTCTTTTGAAGATAATGCTGAAAACATTTCGCCACACGCTCGGCAGGAAGTTCTATGTATAACTATTTTTTTTACAGTCATTTTCTCGGCTCCTTATTTATTGCGTCACCCCGGACGATCTGAACATCCTCTGGAGCGTCGATTCCGAGCTTGACATAATTCCCGCGAATCTCGACAACAGTTACCGTAATATCGTCCCCGATTTTAAGTTCTTGATTGAGCGTTCTGGAGAGTATGAGCATTTTGTAATCCTTTACTGGTTTATTTATTTCAACTCAATATCACTATCAACTTCATAGCCCCATACGTCCCAGCCTTCTTCTTTCTCAAAAAGACCACCAATAGGACGGGCAAACAATTCTATCTTAGTCATATTTGGAAACCATTTGTTTATCCAATGACGAACAATAAAAGGCTTTTCACTATGTTTGCTTTTTCGTACTGTAAAGATTGAAGCAATCCTGTCGCTTGGTTGCGGAGGACTAAATTCGCCTTTTTTAGCGATTATCAATAGTTCGTGTTGCCCACGAAACCAATATCCCGTGCCACTATAGCCCTTATCCCAAACTGCGTGTGTTATATAATTAAAGCCCCACGCTTGAATAACATCAAGGGCCTCTAATAACTTTGGTGCAGTTGCCCACAGATATAATACTGCATTTTCGCAAGATGGTACTTCTAATCTTTTTAATTCCTCTTGTGTCATAGTGGGATATTTATCTTCAATGGCCGTCTTTTTTCTACAAGCAAAATCATATTGCCACGGCGGGTCAGCATATATTATCTGGTATTTTTTCATTGTTTATCGCAGCAGTGCACCTTGTCAATTATGTCCTCGATTTTGAACATTTTTTCTTTCCGGCATTAACGTTTTTGCAGTTTTTAATATGTCGTTCAAAATCTTCCTTTGCCCCAGCTTCCGCATAACATAAGCCCGACCTATTGCAACCACGAGCATATCGCAAAAGTTTCCCACAAGCCGAACAACGTGCCTTGAATCCACAACCGTTTTTGTGATACGTTATATCAAGAACTGTTTTCAACATAGTTTCCTTTTCTTAAAATACCCCGTCGGCAAGATTTACACTTGTTTTTGATTTCCACCAAGTATGCCCCCTGGCTTCGTTTCATAAAGATACTCTTGTAGTCGCAGTCCACTACATAGCGTTTCTCACGCGCCGCCGACGAGATATTAACTTTTTAACTAAACCCAATTAAATAGTCAACCCGTGTCCAGAGCCAGTCCTTGCCATTGGGAATTACAAGCCATGCCTGGCTACCACCTGGATAGTCATAGTACCATTCTATGCACTCGCTTTTATTGAGATTCATAGAATTATAACATTTACATTTACTTGCTTGTGTTATGTTGCTGGTTCCAAGGCCATACGCAACACATCCATAGTACTTCTTGATGCCTTGAATGGCGGGCCAAACTCTTACACCGTTCCCGCCTGTATCCCTGCTCACATACATTGCACCCAAAACATCGCTACTGTGTACTTTTGGTAATTTTTTCATTCCAGTTCCTTTTCTTAAAAAATGTTGCCGATGATTACCCGCATCGGCGACGGGTGAAAGATAAAAAACATGAGCCGTGGTTGTTCTGGGCACTCAACGGCTTGCCCTTACGAATTGTTAAATCTTAAAAATAGGCGACCATACTCAACGCCGCCTATTCGGAGGAGGAGGTGAAGAATTCTCTTCCTTACAAAGCACGCCAGCAGGATTTACAGCTCTACGCATACCTATTGGAGCTATCGCCTTAATAGTTTATTGTTACGTTAGGCACAAAGCCCTCGTCTATGAACGCAACAACTTGTTCTGCCGTAAAGAGTTCGCCAAGCCCTTCTGTCAAAACGGTTATAATACACGTCTTTGTTTGCTGTCGATGATTTTCGTTTGCAATCCGTTTTTTCTCCACTGCTTCCGCTTCCCGTTTTGCTTTCAACTCTGCCGCTTCCGCATCCTGTTGTTCGAGTCGTTTAACTTCACGGTCAGCAATAATCTTCGCCTCGGCTTCTTCTTTCGCTTTGGCAGCAGCTTCCTCAGCTATCCGCCTTTCACGCTCTACACGCTCAGCGTCAAGCCGTATCTTTTCCGCTTCGGCTTTTTGTGCTTCCTCAGCAGCCTTGACTTTAGCTTCACGCTCGGCAAGTTCAGCCTCTTTAGCGGCTAACTCCGCCTGCCGTTTTTCCTCAGCCTCACGCTTTGCATCTTCTACCGCTTTAATCTTTGCCTCGGCTTCAGCCCTGACACGCTCATCAATCTTCCTGATAGGTTTTGCGTGGTACTCTATCATATCATCCACAGCAGTAATCAGTGTTCGTTTCTCTGTGTCAATCGCTTGACACGCCGCTAACGCTTCTGCCTTAGTTGTTTTGTGCACAGCGGTAATGGCCGTTTTCATTTTTCGCATACCGAAAATATGACTTCGTGCCGCCGCATTTTCTTTTGCGTCCTCGTAATCAAATACAAGGCTTTCATTCTTGGCTTTATACTTTGCCATTTCTGCTTTTACTTCGTCAAATGCTACAATCGCTTCCATAATCAATCTCCATTCTAAAGTTAAAAAGTTAGCTTGTCCGCCGGTCGATTATCTTATCACTCGTAAGGCACTTACGGCAGAGGTTATTCGGTGCTAATTTATCTGATTCATTTTCGCAATTCCCGCAATAGTACCGCAGCGGCTTTTGTTCTTCTGTTTCCGCGTCCGGCTTGCCTAATACCGGATCCGGCTCGTCAAGCGGTTCAGGGGCATCGGTTCCTACCTTTTCAAACTGCTCGTCGGCTAATTTATCATCGGCCTCAATCTCCTCTTTGCTCGGCTCCGGGGCAACTTCCGGCTCGATAACTTCTGTAGATTCGACAGGCTTTGATAATCGTTGCTTTAAGCCAACGACCCCAGCTTCGCCGACGCCCTCCGTTTTTTCGTTATTTGCTTTAATATCAACCAACTCGTCGACCGTACTCATACCCATTAGACACTCAGGGCAGTATAACCGGCCCAGGAATACCGCCGAACGATACTTGAACATTAAGTCAGGCATAGTTTTCCACTTGCTGCCTGTCTTGCCCGTCCATCCCTCAGCCGTGGCCATTTTCCAGCTTACAGTCGCTTCGCAAACCTCTCCAGTTACTTTGTGCTTAGCATAGGCAGTACACTCCCGCTTGTCGCCTTCGCCCGTCTGCTTCCACTGAATAGGCCCCTCGAACGGCCCCTTACTGTTTATCAATGCGATAACAAGTTTAGCCTCCATGCCCGGCGTACCGTGTACGATATACGTGTTCTGCATGAACATCATCGGGTCAACTGCTAACCGCATCGCCATTTGCATAGCTACAAAGCAGTTTTGCGGCTTGTTCTGATAATGAGCAGGTACAAGCTGGCTCGATGCGAATAGGTTCGCCGCCCGATACAACTGGTTAAACTTCGCCGTGTCGAGAAAACAGGCGAACTCTGAATTGTCCGACGATACTGTTTGGATCGCCGCAGGCTTTTCCGGCTGTTTCTCTAATGATTTTTCAGGAAGCGTTATCTTATCCCTGTCGCCCGGTTTCGATGTTGAGTTATTTGCTTTTACCGTTGTTTTTTTTGTAGCCATAATCAATCTCCGTTCTTAAATTAGTATTTCGCTTTTTTCGGTTTCTTTAATCTGGCAACCCTGGACGTACTTTGTTTCAAATACTCAGACGCTATATCCGGTTTTTCTACCCGCAGGCGTTTCAGGTCAATACCATTCCTGGTCTGCTCTAAAAAGGTTATCATCTCCCCTGTACCCCATTGACCAGCTTCACCATCGCCTAAAGCGTTAAGCATTTCCGTTTGAGCAGCTTCTTTCGTTGCCTCTGCACCTTTGAGCATTTCCTTGGCGTTAAGCCAGTGAGTAACTAACTCAGCAGGTATCTCGACAATCTTGTCAGGTTCACGCTTCAACCGTTTTATCATTTGTGGCGAAGGCATAACGTCCGGCGGCGGGATATCCTTTTCTACGTGCTCGTACCAAAACTCAGCGGATTTATCGCAGATAATCTCCATTAGCTCATCGTCCCTGTCAACTTTATACATCACAAATCCCCGCCCACCGACAAAAGCTGGGACAAAACAAAGCTCTTTGCTCATACATAATAAATGAACTTGACACTGTACGATAATCCGGTCGTCAAGCTCGTCGGTTCCCGCCTCTCCCCAGTGTTCAACCAAAGGCCCAAACAGACCCGCAGTTTTACCCTCTACTGGATTCCCGTCCAGAATAACTTCGCCATCAGGGTGCGATGCAATAGGCAATGCTACCGCCCGAAAGAATAATGCTTCGCCATTCTCTTGAGTTTTGATTGGTCCGAGTTCGCCCTCCGCCCATTTCAAGACCCCATCTTCAAAAAAATTACCGGCACTTTGGTAATCTTTCTCGTCCTCTTCTGAAAGCTTTCCTGTTTTTTCCATCCAAATGTCATACGCATTGCCCCATCGGCTTACACCCAAAATAGACGCTACATCACTCGAACCTAAATAATTCATTCTGTCTTTTCTTTGCTTTTGAGTTATTGGCATATCTAATCTCCTATTCTATTAGTATTTTACGCTACGACTTGTTTTTGCCAAACTAAAAAGGTAGTTTTATTGAATCGTAGTATCATTTTCTCTAACGCTTCTTTGTTTTCGTCGTAGTCCTTACCGAAAGTTAGAATAATATCAAAGTCTCCGTCCGCACATTCTATCGTTTGTGAAACCGCCCCTGTCATCAGTTGTTCAGTAGACAAATTGGCGTTACAATCAAGAATGTCTTGATATTTTTGACTACATTCATCGCGAACTTCTATTGCGTGTTCAACTCTTCGCCCATTAGGCCTCATGTATTGTGTTACATTTACTTTCATTTTCTAATCTCCTGTTTTAAGTTTCGCCGCAGCTATTTTGTGGTGGTCTCCCGATTTATGGTTTACACCCCGGACCCTGAATTTGCAAATAGGGCATCTTGCTCGTGTTGCTTTTTGTTTTGTTTTCATATTTATTCTCCTTTTTTACTTAAACCCGTTTCCTTTGCACCTACTTAAAATTCGTACAGGCAAATTCACCATACCTCTTTTTTGCTGCCTCATCATACGCCTTCGCTGCATTTATCTCTGAATCGAACGTTCCGAGAGATATCCCTCCAATAAGAGCCATCCATCTCCCGCTTGAAAGTTTTTGTGTTCCTTTATATTTGCGTTTAGACCCCCGGACTTTTCTTGAGTTCCATACATTTTGTTGCTTCGTACAAACCCGCAAATTACAGCGACGATTATCTAAGCCATTATGATTTATATGGTCTACCATACGTGCATCGTCCATACATAGCCCTAAAATTTGGCGTGGCATTGACACATAAATCCTTTTATACGCGGTTAAACCTCTACGTAATCTCGCCCTAACATTATCATATAACCCCTCGAAAACAACAATTCGATTAGCGTAGTAGACTCTCGGTGCTTTTTGGAGGTGCCATTTATATCGGTTAATCCGCTCGAAATCCTCATCGTCAACAATCGCAAATTTGCCTTGTGTAAGCGGTATTCGTTTCATGGTAGAATCCTTTAAAAAAGATACCGACCGGAGTTGGCATGCAGAATGGGCGTTAACCCGAATTGCCTCCGGTCGGCTCTGATCTGATTTTAGCGTACTGCATGCCATAATTACAAAATACCATTATCACGTTTTAATGTCAAGCTCTTTTTTTATTTTCCTTGCCTTTTTCTTCATGCTACACCAATTAAAGACAATAATCCTAAAATAATCGAGAAAACTACTACTAAAATTACCGGAGCAAAAATAAACCCAATGCCAAGCCAAACGCCCACCTGAAAAGGGTGTTTTAACTCCACAAAAACAGGTTTAGTTATACAAGTCTCGTGTACTTCAATCGCTTCTATCATTTTCGCTCCAGTTCTGCATTTTTTTTATTCCTTCCTCTTTCTTTTAGGTCTATAATTTCTCATACCATCTCCCATACGTACTAAATCACCGCGTTTTACAAGATTCTGAACGTGTTCAAATGCGGTTGTCGGCGCAATATGAAAATGAAACGCAACCTCTCTTATTGTAGGTGAGTAAGGAAGTTCGCTACGGTAATACTTATAAAAACTTAATACCTCATCTTGTTTTGGTGTTATATCTCTCATTCTAATCTCCAACTTTTACGAAAACACGGTCTTGACCTGCGACATTAGGCCCCGTTATCTCTTTAAGTTCACCAAGCTCAACAAGCCTGTCCACACAAGCCATCATTTGCCATGAGTCCCCTGTTATCCCCCTGTCTGAGCAGCCCATTTTAAACGCCCCGGCTCTGCTAAGTAATTCCTTGATGTTATCTCTAATCGCCAAAAACATTTCTTGGCCGTCTTCTGTGAATAGCCTCACTTTTTCCGTTTTATAATTGTACATTATTTTCGCTCCAGTTCTGCTTTTACCTTTTCCCAATACGCTTTGGTACATTCTTTTTTGTAACCGTTCGGCCCGCCGTTGTGGATTCGGGCTATATCCCTAAAATAATTACCAGAACCGCCATTGCTTTCCATGATATACCAGTTCACATACATTCTTACCAACTCTCGACTTTCAAATTTATCCCACCTGTCCTCGTATGTAAATCTTGTACCATAAATCCGATTGACATCATCCACATATATCTTGTGAATCTGGTATGCTCCGACCGCTTTTCCGTTATCCCCAACCGCCGAACTGTCCCCGCCACTCTCAACTTGCTCTATTGCGTCCAGAAGCTGCTCAAACATAGGCTGTTTTGGCCGAACGGTGTTTCGCAAGACGATTGTACCCTTAGTTTTTTTGAGGCTTAGAATCAATCCTACGGCCCCTGACGCAATAATCACAAACCAGACAAAAGCCATCCATTGCTTAGCCATTATTGCTCTCCAATTCTTCTTTTTCTTTGTCGTGAATGTTGCCGATGACTTCATAATCGACATCCGGCAATTCGTAGAACATTGTATGCCTACTTATTTCGTAATTGTGAACAGCGAAGGCTGCTACATCCTCATCAAAAACTACTTCACAATCCAAATCAACAAAAGGCGGTTTGTTCTTAAATCTGATTATATCCCCCTCATATATATCAACGCCGTTCTTGTCTTTTAGGCCAGTGTATTGCTCAAGAATATAGTATTCTGAATAATCCGTTGTATCAAAATGCCCCGTACTACTTCCAGCACATTTCATAGCAGTTACCCCATTAAAAGGAAATACATAAGGGTTGCCGGTATTCTTGAGATATTCCTTACGTTCAACGTCCCAAACTCTGAATTCTATTGGTCTCATTTGAACCGCCCTTCTTTGATGTAACCCCGAACCTTTTTGACTACGCTTGGCTTATAAAGACAAGTATTGCCCATTTTTAGCATCCCAATTACCCGATTTTCCTGTAATTTCCGCAGGACATACCGAACCCTATCGACTGGATGGTTTAACTTGCCCGCAATATTCTTTGCTGTTAATTCAAACCTCATTTTATTTCCTCTCGAATTACCCTACTTTTTCAAATCTAAACATTCTTGACTTATAGATGCAATTTTTAGTTTCAATTTGTTCAGCCGATATTTTCAAAGCTATTTCCGGTGAAAAAAACGAGAGATCACCCGCTTTTTCTTTGCCTAATAAATCCTTACTGTGTCTTCCACACTTAACAAAACTATTGAATTTTTCGCCTACTTTAATAGCAATTTCTTTATACATTTTATTTCCTCTCAACAGATACACTAAAAAAGGTGCATCCTTGCACCACAATCCAATCCCTTATTCAATCTTTTCGCCCTGCAACCGTTTGAGCCAGCCCGCGTTGCTAATTCGATGGTTAAGTAGCTTTTGCTCCCTAACAATGTCCCTGGTCTCGGCTCGCTGCATAGGCTCTGCTGTAACTTCAACCAGCCAGCCAGTATAGCCGTGTGCGTCCATTGCTGCTCCATGTATGGCCTTACTGCAGCCCGCCGTACTTATCATCACCGCCAACATCACAACTACAATTAAAACTTTACGCATTTCTATCTCCTAAACTATTTGTTCCTTCGTTTTTCCTCTGCCAGCAATCTAACCCAAATCATGTCAAGTTCGTTTTGCTCATTCGTTTTACGTTGCTTTTGTGCAAAGGCTCTATCTAACATTCTCTCAATCTCTACATCTTCGCGGTTTTTCATTTTCTTATCTCCTGTTTAAGCGGCAGGGCGGCATTGTGGCCAAACGTCAACCGCCCCACCTGTTAAATGAAAAGGACTATTTGCCAGCCATCGTTGCATTGAACTCGTCGCATCTTTCAGCGATACGTCGGCTATCATACAGCTTGTCAAGCTCCATACAATCGTCAAGGTTATCACCGCCAATACTATTTGACATACATAAAAAAGTATTAAGCCGAATGCCCTCGATTTTTTTACCTCGCCAATACTTAAGTAAGTCATCCGTCCGTTTTTCGCGTGTCTGTACTAATTCGATTTTTGTCCCGATTGTCTTTTCCATAATCTTTCCCTTTCATTAAAGTTAATTACTAACAATAACATATGCCCCACCAGGATATTTAGCTATAACGGCTTCTTCGTTTGGAAATTCAGTGCAATGATTATCCGGCCCTGGAACATAAGCCTTACCATTAGATAAAAGTATTGGTACCTCGCCTTCGTTGATGGCAGGGATTCCAGGAGAGATAACCCAAAACTTTTTACAAAAGTCCTCTACAGTCATTTTCTTTCCCTTTCATTTATGTTATTGATTTTTAACTTCTTCAATCATTATCGGTTATAATAATAGTATTACAAGCAAAAATAAGATTTATTTCAAGATTTATTTTGTGAGAATTGCAAGCCTTTTGTCTATAAAGACTTAGAGCAAGAATAAAATTACGGGCTTCCAGTAATTTCTCACCGAAAGCCCGCTTTTCAAGGAGGGGAGAAAAGCATTTGTAATTTTCTACGGCTGATTGTAGCTAATCGCAATCTGTGCATTCGGGTCTACGGTAAGCGTCCCGCCCATATTCCAGAGCTGCGAATTTGCGGCGATTGTGATATTGCCCTTGTTGTTGTTTATATCCAAAGTACCACCCTCGAATAGGAATATATCTTTACCGGCCCCGTTGCCTAAAGCCTTATCACGGTCGTTATTAGTAGTTCCCGATGCGTCTACCGTACCGCCGTAAATAAATAGTTCGCCGATATAAGCGTCGTTGCCGGAATCGTCCGGCTGCCAGTAAAACGTACCGCCGAAAATCCGCATAGTAGTTATATTCAAATCAGTTTCCGGGCTGGTAGTTAAATCGGTTCCGTAAGTAAATGTACCTTTTGACATTTCCAGTACGCCGATCGCCGAGTCGGTTGTAACCGTTCCTGTTGTCATGTAAATATTCATCTCTGTATTAGCCTTGTCATCCTCGCAATCGATTCCAATAGTAACCGTTGCATCGCCCTGCCGTTGTGGCATTATCCGCAAATCAACTATGTTAGTATCATCCTCGACGGCCAGTGTGCCTTTGATTAGCCAAACTTCTGTATACTCCGCCGTAAATGTAGCACTATTTACATCGCTGGATAAATGGATTGTCCCACCGTTGGAATTTATAATAACCTGCCGAAGGAAACTATCCGTAGTTGCGTCATCCTCAGAACACTCTATCCAATAAGTACCCGTCCCCTCAATTATAATCTTCGGACTATTAGCACTTGACGCCCCCCCGACATGCAGACGTTCACCGGTTACGCCTATATCGCCGGAGTAGCCTGCCCGGACATGTATCAAATCAGGATATGTAGCATCGCCGCCTGTTTCGGCAACAGCAATCCCGTCGGTAACATCGATAACACTCCGGTTATCGAAAATAACCTCGTCATTTTTGACAGGCACGGCAGGATCTTCGCCCGTACCCCAATTGCCCGCCTCGTCCCAATGCCCGGTAACAATCGCCTCCTCAGAGGTAGAATTGAGTATCAAATCATCGCCTGCATTCTCTAAGTCGTCGCCGCTCGTAAAGTTAGCAATGAAAGCCGCCGAAGCACCATATACCCATATTACGCCGTCAGCATCGTTGCCAGCCCATGAACCGTTGGCAACTGTCCACCCCTGAACAACGCAGGTTTCAGTTGCAGCCCCAACCACATTTAATGTTTCGCCGACCACCGGCGTATTCGTGCCCGTATCGTAACTAATCGAATACGTTATGTCCTGTGCTTCCCAATAAATTACACTCATGATTATTCTCCTATTCTTTTATAAAATCTTCTGGTTTTTTAGTTTTTCGCAATCCCCTTATATCGTAGAATAATGCTTTGAAAACCCATACTGCACAAAGTATTCCTATACCAACTTCTAAAAGATGAAATTTCGTAGCAACCTGATATATAGTTTCAAGCATTACCACTTTCCTTTCGGGCACTTTTCGCCCTCAACCCTTGTTTTAGCTGGCACGAAACATTTACATATCGAACACCATAACGTTCGGCCTATCCAATAGTTGTATTCACATTTTTGACATATCCTAATACGGCTATCAGTAAATTTATATTTTTTACCACGTATTAAATTTGTATAGCCTGCTGCTATTCGCCCGATTTTTCCACAGCAAGTCATTTTCTTAATCTCTGACCGTCAATGTCATTAAGTGCTGTTATATTCGCTAATGTATGAGTCCATAAATTTGCACCATCACTCGTTTGATGTTTTCTAAATCTATCTTCGGTCGCTATGTATATAGCATCCTCAGCGATATTTAGAGCACAGCCTCCAGCGGCAGGCCCAGCATTACCTATAGAAACATTATAATTTCGGTTGCCGTCCGATGCGTCATATTGTGCTAAGAATCCCCCAACGGTATAAACAAAATTTCCTGCCGAGTCCGCACAAACATCATCGTATCCAAAAAACACCCCCCCAGGCTCAAAACTCCATAAGATACTACCGGTATCAGCATTGAACTTATATAATCCTCTACTCCCACACCCATAGCCTATTTTTCCAATACCACCTTCGGTTCGCCCGAAACATACCCTTCTTATACCTCCACCGATATGAGTTACCCCTGTCCATAATTCGGAACCAGTAAACAAATTAACTCCCCATAGAGTTTTATCTGCACTCAGATTACCACCTATAATAACCGTCGCACCAAATCCCGCTATACCAAAAGCGGTACTACCGGTATCGTATTCCCAAACAGCCGTACCATCCTGTTTATATCTCCCTGCCGTGATCCCCCCTACACGGTCAAAGGCAATTAAAATCTCTCCATCCGGGGTAATATCAATATCGTTAATATCTTTACCCCCAAAAAGTATATCAAACCCACCTGTTAAATAATGCTGCCTCAGAACCCCACCCCCATCCCCGCCAGGATTCTGACCGATATAATAATAGCCGTCAAAAAACCTAACACAAGACCAAGTAGCCAATAACCCTGATTCCCATAAAAAATTACCTGTGCTTGAAAACCGTGCCTGTGATGTTCTATTTGCACCGTCGCCAACCGCCACTACAACACCGTCTATCATTTGTGCTTTATCCGTAGCCGCCGTATAAGATGATTTTAGTGTACTGGAGTTAAATTGTGAACGTGAGAATCCCATATATTAACTGCAAACGCAATCCTCCGTAGCTTGGAAAGTAGTTAAGCAATACCATGTGCCGCCAATTTGAGTAACGAAAATTAAATCACCATTATCCAGTCTCGGTATAGCTGAATTTAAGGTAGTTCCGCCGGATATACTACATGTAACCGTAACCTCTGTCCCCGTTTCGTCAACGTCTAAATAGCAATCGATAGTAGAAGCAGCCCCGGCAGCAGCCTTCGCATAAGCCAAATGAATATCGTTTTTATTTGAACTTCCTCTTATCGAAACCCCGCCCGATGTTAAGTGAGCAGATACGCCGTTACGTCCCCTGATATTACTAAGCAAATTCAGCCGGTCGATAATCGAATTGAACAGCTTGACCGTAAATGGATCGCTTGCTTTTAATCGTTTTATTTTCACGCATGACCCCCTACGCTTTGATTGCCATCGGTTGTTGTAAAACGCATACCAGCAAACAAACCACTAAAGACAGTTGTGAGATACAAATTTACCTCTAACCCATTCTGATTATTCCACCCAAGGGGATTAAGTTCAAAAGTCAGGTCATATCGCCAACAATTATGGCGAACCCGCTCTATCGGGCAAGCCTTGAATAGCCACATTCCCCTATCGTCCCATTGGACGGTATCGTCGGAGACGTCATCCTGTTCGGAAAAGTATTCCGAAATAAACTCATCCCGATTTATAGTATTAAGATGATTTACCATTCGTTTCATAAAAAGCTGTGAGCCGTAAATAGTAACGATATATGTTGCTCGTGTTTCTTGGTACATCAACTCAGGAGTATTAGCAGCAACGCCACCACTTTCAGTCCAGACATCCGCCCAGTTCTTTTCCACACCGGAATCATTTGGGATAATGTTTCCATTAGCATCGAATAGGCGAACAGGGATTTCAAAGTGAACATATCTTGTCAATGAGTTTTCTTGTGAACCAAAATCTAAAGTTTCTTCCCAGCTCTCCTTAACGTCCGGCACGGCCTTTTGTTTCGATGTTGTCGCCTCGGTAGAATATAATGCAGTAACTATTATATTCGTATTATCAAGTGCCCTAATTCGTATATCTGTAATACGCATCTCGTCATAAGACGTTGTAAACTCCAGCACATTACCAACAAAATAATTAAACGTTCCGTCATCCCAATCTGACCAGGTAGTGGCCCATACGCGGGTCATAGTAGTACCGTCTTTAGTTTCGTGTGCCTCTCGGCTTTCAAATAATTCTGTAACTGCCATTATCTGCCTCCTACTATTTCGCCAACCGGAATTTGGTCGGCAAACCGTTGCTCTAATTTATTAAATCGACTCACCTGTTGTTGTGCTTCACCGAGTATAAACGATGTTTTTGCCGCTAATCCGGCAACCGTGAGTAGGTTTTTAGGTATACTTTTTATTGCCATCCCCATCCCAACTACTAATCCTTTTCTAATCCCTTCCGCCATTGCGATACCTATTTCAATTGCTTTTGGTTTTACCCATTCTAATAAATCCTTTAGCACCTTTTTCGCATCTTCAAATAGTTTATCCCAAGCGGCTTTCCAGCCTGAATCTTCAATTAAATCGAGTAAGCTGTTAAAATAATCCTCTACTTTTTTGAATTCTACCCGTAAAACTTCCGCCCATTTTGGAAACTCAGTCTCGTTATCATCCAGCCAGTTGCGTATGTCCTCGTTTATCCGCTCAACTGCAGGGGCAAATACATCGCCGATAGATTTTGCAGTTGCCTTAATAGTTTCTTTTGTCCGACCTAACTGGAAGGATAATGTAGCAGATTGTTTTTCAAACGCTTCTTGAGTTAGCCCGGCGGAGTTCATTGCCAAATCCAAATCACTCATAAACCCCGCCTGGTCTTTAAGCAAAACATTCAAGCCGACCCGTGCCCGTATCTCAGTAAACATATCTTTTATAATCTGCGGATTGAGTTGGTTTAATTCTCGGATTGCCCCTGCAAGTTTTTTTTCTTTTAACGCCGCAACCGACAAAGTAATGCCGTGGTGTTTAGCGATTTTAATAGCCCCCTCGGTATTACCCTGCAATGCAATTATCGCCATACGCAAAGAAGTTACCGCCTCATCGGTACGGATACCACCCCTTGTAATTGTAGCTAATGCCGCCGCAACCTCCTCGAACGGTATACCCGCCGATGCGGCGATGGCGGTAACACGGCCTATCGAAGGTGCTAACTGGTCGAAAGTAGTTTGACCACGCTTAACGGCGGCGAAAAGTATATCAGATATATTAGCCGCCGCAGTTGCTTCTTTACCGTAAGCATTGAGAATACCGGTAATTGCAAATGCGGTAGTAGAAACATCCGCCAGACCCGCCGCCGCTGTTTTTGAAACTACCGCCAAAACACCGATAGCATTCTCGGCTTTAATACTTGCCGATAAGATATTGAATAAACCTTTTGACAGAGTATCCGTAGCTTTTCCGAAATCTTTAGACATTTGCAAGATCGCATCGCCAAATTCAGGCATCAAATGCTCTGTCGATTCAGTTAGCATGGTATTTACAAACGCCATTTGCTTCTGAAAAGATATAGAAGCCTTGACGCTTGCAGCTAATGCTCCAATTAAAGCGGCTGTAGCTACCTGTGCTAATCGTTTTATACTACGCAAAATAGAACTAACGGCCTTTTTAATTACATTGCCAACCATTTTGATTGACCCGCCGGCTAATTTACCCATGCTTTTCACAACCAGCTTATTAGCTTTCCGCAACCCAGCTTTTAGCGGTGCAAGGTTAGCCCGTATATTAACTTTCGCTTCGCCTAACGTAGCCATTTATCTGCTCCGTTTCCGATAAATTGTATCTCTATGCGGTAACATATTCCGTGCGACATTAGCCGCCGCCCGTCCGGTCAATGAACCTCCGCTTTTGGCCTCTTCGCCGTTTTCCAGTTTCGATATGACATTTATCTCAGCCATAAAAATCATTGCCTGCCCTAACGTTAAATCACGAACGGTTTTAATATCCCAGTGATAGAAGCGGCACAACAAACCAATTACCGTACTCCATGCTATTGATTTTCCGCCGCTATCGTTTTTTTTTCTGTACCAGGCGACATTAACGCAGCAGTAATATCAGCAACATCGTCAAGCGTAATCCTGTTCATAATATCCTGCTGCTCCATATTCGGGTTATACTTAAACAATGCTTTCCACAGCAAAAAACCTAAGCCGGTGATACTTGACTGATACGATTCAAGCTGTTTATCCGATGGGGGCTGGATTGCTTTATCCAAAACACTTTCGGGGATATTGTCTTTATATATCCGCTCCGCCGTCCTGATAATCTTATCGGCGTGTAACTTTTGTGCGAACTGCTCGAAGGCCGCCCAATCGCCTAACGTCAACTTACCGGCCTTATAGACCTTGCCCGCCAAAGTAATCTCAATCGGGGGTGCCAAACTTTCATTCAAGTTACTCATTTTCTCGTTCTCCTAAATTAAATTCTGTTAAGGATAATCGTATTCGGTTGTCGCTTGAGTCAGCGTATTAAGACCCTGGAAGTCATACGTAATTGTCGGCAAAGCGTCCGACGGTTCATTTACTGTAAAACCCGTACAAACAGCGAGTCCATAAACGTATAAAACATTTCCTGCACCTCCGGCATGGTCAAGCCATAGCTCTAAATACGCAGGTGTTATTTCGCCAATAGCCTCATAAGTTCCTCCTGCTGATATTGGTACTCTCGTACCTGCTGAATCGAGGTTGCATGTTACCGTTGCTGTCCAATCATTAACGCCAGCGACATAACCTTTATATGTATCTGACATTTTTGTTATTTCCGCCAAATCTGCGGTAACATTGCACGTCCAATTCAAACAAAGGTCGAGTTCAATTTCGGGCGAACCTCCGCCAGCCGTAGCATTCCACTCGACCTTGCCATCTTTTCCGTGAAAACTTGCCATAATAATTCTCCTAAAAATTAGTAGTTATGCCACAGAACCGCTGCCTTGGAAAGTCAAGGTCATAGTAACTACGCCGTCAGATGGGTCGTTAATCGTGAAGTCCGTAAGAAACCCATTGGCCGTAAATGTTACGGCAGCACCAATAACAGAGCTTGCAACAAAAATACATGCCGCTGCCGTTCCAATTTGTGCCAATGCCGTAGACCCTGCCGTTGCTAATAGACCGCCATGATCCATAAGAACCTCAGCGGAGCCAGTCCAGTCCTTGAAACCAGCGAGATAAGTTTTCCAACTGAGGCCCATAGCTGTCGATTCAGCTAAATCCGATGTAATGTTCATAGACCAGTTGACGACATTCAAAAATGTCTCTGCCTCAAATGAAACCGTGCCTACTTTTCCGTGAAAAGCTGCCATGATTATTCTCCTAACTTAAAAATAGTTCATAAATTATTGTGTACTGCCAAACATCGTCAACAAAGCCGACGTTCAACGCACTTAACCGTTCAAACAACGCCGTAGAGTATTGTGTCGAATCGGTGTCAAGTGTTATCGTATTCCAATCGTATAACGCCATAGTTTTTGACGCTATGTCCGCTATATCCAAACTTCCATTATCACTGAAAAGGTTAAACTGTAGTTGAGGTATTTCCATTCGATTATTTTCATTACCTAAAAATTCCCGGACAAAAGAATCGAACCAGTAATAAACACCGTAAGGCAATTCGACATCCTGCGGAGCTTCCGTAAACCATAGTCCGCCGGACAGGGCCGCTGATAAATCAGCATCGCCCTCGAAATCCGTCTGGATCGCCGAGGTAACAGCTTCTACTAAATCCAACCAGTAAGGTATAACCTCAGGCAACGGAAAAGTGAACGGCGGAGCAATTATCGAGTTCGGCGATAAATCCGGTATAATAGATTGTCGTATCGTTCTCGCCATCAGCTTGCATCCCCTACCGTTTGAGTAGTGCCATCGTCAGTCAAATCCTGCTCAGTTGCTACCGCCCCGCTGTCTTTATATGCTTTCAAAACCGTATTGCTCATTGTCGTTTTCTTGAATAATCTCCGCCATACCTGGACTAACATCTCACGGAAGTTAGAAGCAACCCCACTCGGCTCGGTAGTCGATACAGAGTCCAGACCATCGCTTGCCAGCTTGTATCCCGTCTTTGACGCCGCCGCTACTACAACGCCAGCTGAACCTGTATCGGCAACGATAAGGGCGGTCTCGGATTTGATGGCATCAATCTTGGTTTCATTATCATTTATCTCAGTAGTTAAATCAGATATTATATCAGTCGTCTGAGAAGCAAACCTTCCAGCTACTGTCGTATCATGCGTATCAATGTGGGTTTTCAGGTCAGCCTCCATGGTATCCGTATCGGCAAGAATAGCCGCTATATCCGCTCCGCTGAACCGTGTCGCATCATCAAGCATCGCATCTCTTATTTCAGTTGCTGTTGGAGCAACGCCTGCGGCGTCCGGTACAGTTGTATTAGCACTATCCGTCCCGACCATAACATCGCCATCTAATCCTGCTACATCAACGGCAACCGTATCAAGTACGGTGTCCATTACAGATAAATTTATCTCCGCAGACCCATCCCAATACATCACTCCCTGTCCTATCTCTAAATCTGTTACAAGAGGCGCTCCTGTAGCTCTTAAAAATACACCAACGTCATATACCCCTGCACTTATACCTGACGGAAAATCAACTACATAAAAATTGCCATACTCATCTACTAATGGTAAATCGTATGTCGCTACGCTGCCATCGGCCCACGCCTCAAAGTTATCTCCACCAGCATCAACGTCATAGACCTGCGAATTAGTTCGCTTGCGTATGCGAGCGTATAGATTATTTCCTGTAGTAAAATGTGTCCATATTTCGTTAGCCATTTTCTTTAACGTCCAGTAAATTGCTCAACTCATTTATACGTAGTTGAGTTTGTTGCAGCTGCTTATTAAGAATAACATTTTTTCGCACGCTCTGATAAAACTCCTCTAACAATACTTCACGTGTGGGTCCTTTAGGTCCTTTAAGCTCTTTTGATTTTTTATCCATTATCTTTCTCCTTAAATTGGTAATAGTTTAGCATTGTCTTGTGCGGTTCTGAGCCGTTGTTTGTATTCTCGTTGTAATACTGTCTGTTTCATGTTTTGTATAACAACTATTTTTAAGTCAGCAGCGTTATCAACCTCATGCCCATCTAAAACACGTTGTTCTAAATTGGCTGGGATTATGATTTTTATTTCCATTATTTTCTCCTGTTAATATAAGTCCCTGACCGTTCCGCCAGAATCTTTCCAAACCAATTTGCTTTGAGTTGTTGAAAAATACAAAGAACTATTCGGTGCTGAGGCGTCCGCCAGCGAAACACATTTTATATAACCAATATCTGTAATATTTCCTGACGCATCTATGTCTAAATCCCCGCCCGCAAAACTGGCAGAACCATCGTCAAAATCTACCCAGGCAACACCATTGTCACCACTACTTCCTTGTGTGGTATTATCCCAAACAAACCTTTTGGAAACATTAGTAAAAGTATACCCAGCAATAGCCGATGCCTGATAAGCCCACGCTATGCGTCCACCAGTGTTAAGTGGGCCAAATTGATACCCTTTTAAGAGCAGTCCACCGCCTGCCAGATTATCATCATTAACCGTTAAATTAGTGCCGATAACTATCCCGTGTGCTCCTGTTTTTTCGGCAATGTGGTCAACTGTTAAAATTCCACCAACATTCAGGGCGGCTATAAAAGTCGCATCGCCTGTGCCACGGTCAAGAGCTAAAACAGCAGCACGTAAGCTTCCAGCGTCATCAAAACTTTTAATAACAAAATCATAGTCTGCCGCACTATTTTCTCTGGCTATAACCCATCGCCTGTCCTGTGCCCCAGCGTCATCAACACTAAGTCTCAACTGAATACCGGCGGCAGGGTCACCGGAAATAGTAAAAAACGTTGCTCCGGCAGTTTTGTTTAGAAGGAAATTTGCATTTGTTGTTATCGCCCCACAGCCAAGAGTAGTAATTCCTGAAACAGGGCCGTCAAAAGTATATGCCGTGGCATTATCAAATGATAAAGTATCACTTCCTGTAGTATATGTAATTTGAGCGTAAGTACCTAAAGAAGTAGCATGACTAAACACAAGAGAAGGATTAACATCTGCGCCCCTGAGATATAAAGTATTTGCAATTGAAAACGCATTCTCTACACCAGCACCAGTTCCAGTTCCCTGTAATTCAGCCATCTTAACAGTATCGCCATAAAAGGAATTTTCAACAACGTGTATATAAGAATCAACACTGAGGTCTATATCAAGTGTTCCTGTGATTGTGGTATTACCACAGCCGAGAGTGCCAACACCAGTGAGGTTCTGGCCATTCCAGTCAAACGCAGCACCTGCTGTACCGCTTAGAGCATCTAAAGTTGTTATTGGAAAAATTTCCATTACCATCCATACCAAATTATATAACTAAGACTTATCGTCCAGACTTTGCCGTCCAGATACTGAACGCTGCTTGTATTCTCACGCCTCATCGCCATAAATGTAAATGAAGTATCGTCGGGCAGGGTCAATGTTGACCAGTCATATAATGTCATCAGTTTGCCCGCTATACTTGTCACCTCTAAGCCGCCGTTCTTATTTTCAGAATAGATATCGAAAGTTACTTCCGCCTGCTCGAACCTATCGGTCTGGCCGCCTAACTGGTCGGTCGGCGTCGAAGCATTCCATGTAAAGATCGTGTAAGGTTCGCCGACGTTTTGTTTAGCCTCCGTGAACCACAGGCCGCCAGTATTCTCAGCGCGCAGGTCATCGCCGTCGCTGGAGTTATACTTCGTCATAACAGCTTGCATTAAATCTTTAATCACTTTCAAAAACCTTTTTGAATATCTGATTTATCTTTTTATGGTTTCTTTTTAATGCCGGACGTAAAAACGGCCTCGGCTTCATTGTCCGTGTCCCTAACTCAAGAAAAAGACCATATTTAACCATACTTGCAACTCCGACAAACCCGTCGATAATACCGCCCTTGCTTATCACTTCATGGCCTATCGACGAACGCAAAACATTCGTATCTATATTCGGCGGAAAGCCGGGGGCTGACGGTCGATGAAACGTACCCTTTTTGCCTTTACTTCTACGATGTTTAACATCTGACCTTGATGCCCCTGTGCCGAAACTTTTGATAACATCGGCCTCTACTACTATCGCAGCGTGCTCCATAGTTTGAACGCTCACTTTTACCGCTGAATCAAAAAAAGCGTCGCCATTCCATTTTATCTCGAAGTCCTTAGCCATTAGTCAAGCTCCTCAGTATCAATTTGCAGGAGCCTGTCTTTGCCGCTTACGTTATAAATACTCTTGACCTCAAATGTTCGCCCGTCAAATATAATCCTGTCCATCAGAATAATATCCCTGTTATCTGACGTTGCCTCGAAATAAAACCGATAAACCGATTCACCTGTAACCTTGCCAAACTGATTTATCTCATTTGCAGACAATTCCCGGAAGGCACATTTGACGGAATCAATTCGATTCGACCACGATTTATCCTGCCCGCCCATAACATTCTGGCTTATAGCAGGCTTTTGAATCGAGCAGGTTAATTGAAGCATATTACCAAGCATCGCCTACCCCTTTAACAAATGGGGCAAGCTCAACTCTAATATCCTTTGGCAATGCCCCTCCGGTTCCTGAATTGTCTTTATTCGTATATGCGTAATCTCCCAATTTTTCCGCCTTCAAACCCGTCGATTTTGTTCTCGTATCGTTCATTGACTTCATAGCGTCGATACATATCTGACTCAATGCACCCGGCATAGTTGCACTGCTGTAACCCGCCGTATATTTGATAACGATATTCTGCTTCGCACTACGCTCATGCTTAATAGCAGGGTCGGCGAATTCCGGTACGAACCTTGCCCCCTGCGATACAGCCAAAAGAACCATTCCCTCATCCTCCATAACCGTATAATCTGTTTCCGGCTCCTCAGGCACTTCTAAGTCAGCGAAGTTGTCAAGGCACTCTAATTTACCAGCAGGAAGCAGCTCTGTAGGATCATACGTCGCAAACGCCGACGATTGTGCTATAGCAGACCATCCTTTGCTTAAAGCGGCTACAGCGGCTATCAGCAGCGTTATAGTTGCATAACTGGATAGTGTAAGTGTATCCGTCCCGGCGTTCGTACCGCCATAAACAGTCAAACTCATTGTCGTTTCGCTGATACTAACCCCTGCCCGGTATGCGTCGCTACTGGTATTAGTGATAATTAAAGCTACCTGCGTACCCCTGGCCACGAAGTCAACGTCTGTTACTGGATACTGGTCTAATACTATCACATTCGTATTACCGCCGTCGTATCGCTCCCTATAGGTAGCACTATCGAATTTACGTCGGCAGAAATTCTCTATAGTCGATTGTGCCCTCGTTAATAATTGAGCATACAGAGCATCGTCGTCGCCGCCTGTAATACCGGCATATAGCTTAAAATCAGATACAGTAGTTAAAGCCATTTTATTTTATCCTGCCATTGTAAACAAAACACTGCTCTAAAGTTCTTACAGCGTTACGAATATCCTCTAACCCTACAAACTCGTTAGGATTCTCAATAATATCGTTTCGCTGCATATCAAGAAGTAACTCGGTAAACTTCTCAATGTATTCTTCAGGTGTCATTTTGCTATCTTATCAATTTTATCCTCAATCCTGGTAAGCTGTTTTTCTATCCGTTGTTGGTCGACGGCCTTTTGCTCCCTATGGAGTTCAAAAACGCTTTTGTCCAGTTTCCTTTTTTCGAGAGCACCGAAACCAACCAATGTCAGCGTTAAGATCGCACCAATAAGAACTTTTAGCCACATATCGTTCATCTTTGCCATGATAGAACTCTCAGTTTTAATCAGCAAAATAGAAAAAGACTTCGGTGTTAATAGCTGCCGTCGGGTCAGTATCATTGTTGAAAAGTAACGCCCGGCCTTCCGGCAAAATAATGCCGCCGGGGTAATCGAACTCCTGTTCGCCAACGAAATCCTTGTCAACGTAAAACGTTTCGACCTTCGTCCCGCCGGTCAATGCCATATCACCGGCTCTTGAGGCCGCGGTAACATTAGCCGAACCGCCACCCGCCCGCATATTGGCGGGGGTAAGGGCCGTCGGGGTTGTCGGTGTTCCGGTACAGTCGACAAGAATATCGACACCAATATCAGCTGCACCTGTCGACGACCTTATTTTGTAAATGACCAAATCACGGGAATCTAAATTTTTTAGATAAAAGAAGTCAGCCGTAGCAGGGCCGGAATCGACCTCAAATACTATCGAATAACAATCTCCGTGCAAATTGGCAATAAGAGCCGCAGCTTTCGTGTCAACCGCCAATCTAAGAGAATCGCCAACATCGACAGTTGTACCAGAAGAGCCAACAATACTACTTTTTGTAAAAGCCATAATTGTTCTCCTAAAAGTTATTTAATTTTTACAGGGTTGGCGTAGAAAAAGAATATCACGGTATTTATATCCGCCGTAGGGTCAACGCCAACCTCATTAAAGACCATCGCTCTGTTTTTAGGCAAAATAATACCGCCGGGGTAATCGAACTCCTGTTCGCCAACGAAATCCTTATTGATATAAAGAGTATCAACCTTAGTACCACCGGTTAAAGCAAGGTCTTCGTCCCGCCACTCAGCGTGAATATTAGCATTAGATTCTCCGGCTTTCATATTGCCCGCCGTAGCAACTGTTCCGCTACCTGGCGTACCGGTAACATTAAGTAATATATCAACATCAGTACTCAAGGTTCCCGTTGACATTCTTATTTTATAGATGACCAAATCCCGTGAGTCCAGATTTTCCAGGTAAATAAAATCCTGGTCTGTCCCGTTCGGGTCGGCCTCTATTACCAGCGAATACGCATCGCCGTTTTGGGCGGCAATCAAAGCGGCGACTCTTGTGTCAATCATAAGTTGCCTTTGTTTTGTTACATTGGCCGTATTGCCAGTTGGCCCGACAATCATTGCTTGTGTAAAACCACTCATAATAATTCTCCTAACTTAAATTTGTTTTTTTAATTAAACTTCGTCCTCATACCACGATAAAATTATGTTGTGGATGTTGGCCGCAGCACCTTCATTTTCCAGAACGAAAGCATAGACAGTATCGGGCTTCAAAATAAACTCATCGATGGCCCTTGTCTCAGCCGCAGTCTTCCTGTCCGAACCGATTTGCTCTTGATAAATCTGCGTACCGTCGCCAAGCGTTATATCCGCACCAGCCGCGTCGGTTTCATCCCAGTAAATCACGCTACCTTGACCGTCTGGATTCTTTTTGGTATCCCAGACAGTCGAGGTTTTACAGGATGCCCGACATCTATTGTAAACTGTAACACTTGCCGTGCCTCCATTATCGGCAACGGTAGGCCCTTCGTAAATATAGAACCAAGCGTCCGCAGTTACAGTAGCACGAAAAAACATATGTACTAAATCTTCATTAGAGCTATCGGTCTTAAACGATAGTATCATCTGCTTAACATCGGCGTTAGTTGTAGTCTTCGATTTACTTACTACAAACGCATTACCCTCATGGGCCTCAGTATGTCCATGAAGCAGTACATCGCCAACAATAGCCAGCCGATGTTTATCATCGACCTTAATCGCGTTACGTCTGCCAACTCCACTCACTAAAGATTCCATAGTACGTACCTATTAGACATCCTGAGCCGTTCCATAAAAGCCTTGAGCACCTTCGACATTAGACTCGTAATTCTGAGCAAGTAAGCAACCAGCCGCGGCCATATGAGTACCATCCAAACCGGCATGACAGTTGTTATAAACCACCGCACCCGTCGTTGAGGAATTCAAACTAACAGTTAAACCGTTAGTCGCCTCAAGTTGATTGATAGAATTAAATTGAATCAGGAAGTCAAACCCAGCGGCATCCGCACCATCGATAACAGAAACATCCCAGTCACCACGAAAGACACAATTCTGAAGCGTGAACCGATAACATTCTCCCACGAGTTTAATCGCTGAATCAGTTTGTACTCCAGTGTCGGTAGTAAAGAACCGGCTGTTCTGAATAGTTACATCATTAACCGTAGTTGCTATGCTGATAGCGAATATCATTTCCACAGCAGCACCGCCGTCCTGAAATTCGCAATCATCGATAACTGTACCATCAGCACCCGCCGCTAACGAAAGGGCAATAGCAAGGTCAGCGACCCCGCTAACAAACTTACAGCCCTGAATACGACAATTTGCCGCTGTAACGGAAGCTAAAGCGTCATCGGCGGTAAATGTAAACGTAGGTATCTGATTGCCCTGTCTCATACCGACAAGATTTACGCCTTCCGTATCCATCGTCCAGATTGCCGTCGCAGCCCCCGCCTCGGTTTCAACATGCCAGGGGGCCATATAAATCGTATCGCCTTTTATAGCAGTACACAACGCAATCGCCTGGTCAACGGTAGCAAAAGCATTGTCCCACGACGTACCATTATTAGTTGATGCACCATTAACACTATCAACGAAAAAGGCACTGCCTATTACCATCGGCGGATGAATCTGTACAGTCCCTCGCATATTTGTGGATTGGAATGCTACTCTATTTTTTCCACTCATTATAAACTCCTTTCGAGAGTTAAATACCTGTTAAAATTAACTATCCTGACCCGTAAGGTAGAAGCCCTGTGCTCCCTCGACGTTAGTCTCGTAGTTCTGAGCAAGCAAACAACCAACCGCGGCCAGACCAGTACCATTCAGGCCGGAATGACAGTTGTTATAAACTACCGAACCTGTCGTCCCTGCGTTCAAACTAACAGTTAGGCCGTTAGTTGCCTCAAGTTGATTGATTGTATTAAACTGAATCAGGAAGTCAAAGCCAGCGGCATCCGCACCATCGATAACAGAAACATCCCAATCACCTCTAAAGAAGCAATTTTGAAGCGTAAACCGATAGCATTCGCCTACGAGTTTAATCGCAGAGTCAGTACCATCGGCACCATCGGTAGTAAAGAATCGGCTGTTCTGGATAGTTGCGTCATTAACCGTAGTCGCTATAGTGATTCCAAAGACCATCTCCAGAACGTCAGAGCCATCTTGGAATTCACAGTCATCGATAACTACCCCATCACCGCCAGCAGCAACCGTCAAAGCTGATGCAAGGTCAATAACGCCGCTTACGAATTTACATCCCTGAATACGACAATTAGCAGCCGTTACAGAAGCAAAAGCACCATCATCGGTGAAAGTAAAAGTTGGTATCTGATTACCTTGCCTCATACCTACAAGATTTACACCTTCGACACTCATTGTCCATATCTCAGTATCTGTTTCAGCTTCGGACTCGACGTGCCAGGGGGCCATGTAAATCGTGTCGCCTTTTATGGCGGTACATAACGCTATGGCCCCATCAACTGTAGCTAAGGCGTTATCCCACGATGTTCCGCTATTAGCAGAATCACCGTTGACACTATCGACGAAAAAAGCACTGCCAATAACTTGCGGCGGATGAATCTGAACCGTGCCTCGCAAGTTTCGAGATTGAAACGCTGTTCTATTGAGTTTGTCACTCATTATAAACTCCTTTCGAGTTTAAAAATCCCCTCAGGGGCAGGGCGAACCATACCCCGGAGGAGATAGATTTTAGTTAGCTATCGCCGTAGGCTGAACGTCGGATTTGTAACGTGCTTTCGATAATACACACACAGCACTCAACAAAACACTGTGATTAGAAAACCGGAAGCCGATTTTGATAGTATCATAAGGATTGGCAAGTGTCGGAGCCAAATCAGCAGCATCGACTTCAACTACGACAATTGCCCCTGTTTGACCTGCAAAATCAAGCGTCCTACCAGTCCCCATACTAACACCTAACACTGGCAAAGTAGTCAACGCCCCAAGTGTATCACCCGCGGCAGATGCCGAGGCCGTCAGACAAGCTCTGTACCTTGCAATAAATGCCGTCGTGCAGGTCGTAACATTCTCACCCTTAAAAACAATGAGATTTGTTTCACTGCCTGTACCCGTTACGGCAGAAGATGAAGCATTTACTATGCCGAATGTGAGGATAAAAGTAGCATGGTCATATCCTTTCATGCTAATTATATCACTCGTAACAGCAGTATTGTCGCCGTCAACCGCAGGGATAGCGTTTATTATTTTTTGTTCTTGTGTAAACATTATATATTCTCCTAACAAAAAAGATTAGATTCAGTTATTAAGCACGATCTTCAAGCGTAACAAAGCTGCCGAGCGTAATCGTACTGTTTCGGGGCGTTCGTGCTGAAAGCTCCCACGGCTGGCCATCGACACGCTTAACGAATCGGAAAGCAGTCTCATCCTGGTCAAATTTCAGATGAATAGAACTTGCAACCTGTAATCCGTTAGCCTTGTTACCGATTAGATACTGCCGCCAGTCGGCAAGTAGAATATCGCCCTGGTCGCCGATTGTCTGGCAGTGTTCGGTAAGAATGAGCGGACGGCCCATCATCGTAATCGCAGGTGAACCAGCAACGGTCTGAACTAAGCCAACAGCGGAACCACCTGTACCAACATCAAGCGATAACGTCGCTAACATCGGGAAGGTGTCATTATTGGCAAGCCATACCGAATTACCATACGAGCGGGGTTTCAATCTCGACCACATCTTAACGATGTTTTCAATCGAGATGGTATCCGCCGCCTGTCCGCTTTCTTTGGTTTGTTTAACTAAACACGGAGCGTTAAGGACACCTAACGACATTCCAGCACCTGTACCGTTAATAAAATCGTCATCCTCTTGGAAAGCGATCGCCTCGCTGAACATCGTAGTCAATAGCGGGGCTAACGTAATCGGGCTATCCTCAAGCAGCTCATCAGTTACGTAGCAAAGACCAACCAGTTTATGAAGATTCAACTCGATCTGACCGAGCTTAGGCTTGCTGGCTGTTTTACTCGAACCCTCGCCAGGCCGGTAAATGATAATACCACCGTAAACCGAACCTGCCCGAGTCGTTTCCTGAATAACCGGAATTTTAAGAGAGTTGGTCTGCATAGGCAGAATCGTCGCACGGGGCCGAACGATAGATGCTTCTAATGAATCCCGCAAAAGAGTATTGCGAAACTCGGTAGGCACAAGAAAACCGCCGTCAGAGCCAACAATTTCGCCCATGCCGGTCGCGGCCTTGACGTAACCAATCCACCCTGTCATCTCTTTGGTGTATTCAGGTGCTTCTTTAATACCAGCCCTGGCAACACTCCGGCAAAATTGAGAGAAGTTTGCAAATCCACCTGTTTTAGCGAACTCATCCTGCTCAAGCCGATTGTCTTTATCGGTCTTATTGGTTTCAGCCAATATCTTACCGATAGTATCTTTCAGCTCGTCTTTTGTCAGCCCGCCGTTTTCAGGACTAACCTGGATAACGTCGTTTTTCTCAGGCACGTAAACTTCCGCCAATCCCTGTTTAACCAAAGCCATACCATCGGCCTCGGCTATTTTAAGAAGTTGACCTTCCGGCCACGTCGTATCCCCGTTAATCCACTCTTTCAAAAGTCTAAACAACATAATAATTCTCCTAAATAAATTAACAATTTAATTACCTCATAGTTGCCGCCTGCAATCTCTATCGAACACCGCCTGATATCTCCAGCTTATCGCCTAATATCTCCAGCAAATGCCAACTAATTGCTCCAGCTTAATCGTACACAATACCTCTACGTTTTTTTATCTCCTCATTTACTACAGCCTGCACGTCGATAAAAGGTGATACCTTTACACCGACGGCTTCGGCTTTAATTTCGCTGACTTCGATAGGGATAGTTTCAACTGAAACTGATATATCTCTGCTTCGTAAAGAATCCACAGCGTTCTTAATCATCTCCAGTGTAAGTTTTTCTACTGGTTTATCATTTAGTTTCGCTAAAAATACCTCTACGTCGTCAATCTCATTATCAACCTCAAGCTCAAGCTCAAGCTCAAGCCCGTCGATATTGACCTCTTTATTCTTAACCGCAATCGCCAACGCTTCAGGGTTAGCAGGGACCGGCACGGCTGAAAACTCAAGTAACTCCGCCTTATCTATTACCTGCCAAACCTCCGCCCACTCAGGCATCTTTTTAATCTCGTCCGGTGTCGGCTTGTGCATCTTAGTCGGTATAAAGCCGATACTGAAAGCGTTCAGGAATCCACCCTTGAATAACTGAAAAACCTCCTCAGCTAACTCAGTCTCGGCAAATATAAGCTCGGTGATAATCTTTTTGCCTTTACGCTTAATCCACCTTGCCTTAGCAATCGGCGGCTGCCTCGAATCGTGCGCCCACAAGACAACCGGATTATTTAGAAATTGCTCGAAGTCAATACCCTTAGCAATAATAACCTCTTTGTCCCGGTCAATCGCCTCAGTGGTTATCATTGCAATTATCGTCCGAGCATCGCCGTCTATTTCCGCTTTGGCAATGAACTGTTTTCTTATTGCGTTTTTTATTTTTGCCATTTTTCTTTTCCTTATATCCGGTCATCATTTTATTAAGATACCGTTTCAGCATTACTCATTCCTTTATGAACGTCAACCCGCCTATCCAACATCCTAACCGCAATAAATACCCGGCAATTTTCAATCTGATTCGGATGGACGATAAACCGACAACCTTGACGGTTACTTTCATGTCTGAAAGAACTTGTTTAATGTCAATTTCTGCTTCCATTATTTCTCCACTTTTCATTTAGTTTCTTTTAATTCTTGGAACGCTCTTATCATAGCTACGGTGTCCATATCCAATATCGCATCTTCTGCGTTTTTAATTGCTTGTCTTATCATTGTCGCACCAAAGACTTCTTGTGGGATTTCTTCATAGCATTTTAAGACTTCTCTATTGCGGGTTAGTTCTATATTCAATCCTTCAATCATATTCATAATCTAATCTCCTTAAATTTTACTCATCCACTAAAATAGGAACTATACTGCATCTACAAAGGGGGTGTAATGGGGGATGCCTTATGTCTTCGTAAGTAGAAACCAACGTACCGCCCTCGACGCCTGCGAAAGTATCACCTTCGGGGACAAAGCTGGTTTGTAAATCAAATACCTTGTCCGCCATGGCCTGGCAGAACTCACAGACTCTATCGTCCCTGCTTGTAATCCACTTCTTTGCGGTTACAACGCCGCTCTGCATATATCCCTGTAACCGGCCCTCGTTATGTGCCCAGATAGTCTCAGTCCGGGCGATCCGTGCCGCCCTGAACTTTGTGAAGCTGTCGTCGTACAGCAACCGGATTCTATTACGTATCTGTACCGCCCCCTCAGAGGCTTCTATACCGGCAGTCACACTATTACGTATTAACTTAGCCGACTCACGGTTTACCCCTGCTATCCGGCCCGTCCGTAGCTCCAACGCACCCAAAACGCGGGGCGTAGTCTGCACGAATACCGCGTCCGGCAATAATGTATCCAAAGCCTTCTGCCCTTGAGCCATAATAGCCGTAACCCAGAACGGCTGAACTAAGTCAGCCAGCTCTTTATCCCACTTATCAAAATTCAGCCAGTCGGAAACTATATCGGGAGCCGATACTTTAGTTACTGCCTTAAAATCAGCGTCTTTAATCTTGCCGAGCACCTCATCACGTTGCCTGGTAAAGAACCGCCGCATTATCGCTAAGAATGACGCCTCGACAACGGGGACAAGCAGGGTCGAGTCTAATTGACGCTTTATTACCGTCGAATGATTGGTATCAATATTTGACTTCGGCCCCGCTTGTTCCTGTTCCTGTTCGACCGCCACTCCTGAACCCAACGGCTGCATATTCATCGGCAATATCGGAATATCGCCATATTCTACTGGCTCCATGTTATCCGCCTGCCGCTCCTCGTTAATCGTAGTAAATCCGGTCTTGAGATTTGACTCACGCTCTTTTAGCCTGAATTCCTTATCTTTAGGCACATTATCATCGAACGCTACGAATAGACTACTATCGAACATTGGCATTAACCGCTCGTTAAGTTTCTGTTCGATACGCCTCAGCATAGGTTGTATCGTATCCTTTTGATATTGATGCTCACCCTCGGCAGCGTTCGCCCTGTTGACATCTCTGGTAGTCAGTTTTGATAATGGTACGCCGAATATCCCGGCAATCTCCTCGATTGTGTATCCCCTGCCCTTTTGGTAAGCCATTTCCTTAGGTGTCAAGGTTACTGCTTTTAGTTCCGCCCCGCCGTGTAATATCGCCATATTGCCGGACTTCTTAACACCACGGAATAGCCGATTCCATTGTGCTTTAATGCGAGCAACCGTATCATCGGTCGGCTTACCCTTATCGGAAGGGAATGAAAGCACATGGTCGGGGCAACCGCGATTAGCGAATAAAGCTGATTCGTACAAATTCATATTAGCGTGAAGGTCGGCTGCATCTGCACACGCCTCGAGTTTACCTTGCCCGATAAAGATATTTTTGGGGTTTGGGTACTTAAAATGAATCACTTGTTCCGGGGCTAATTTTATCTTTTTCGTGGCGGTAACAGCAAACATATAATGGCTAACGAATACGCTCTCGGATACGATGACTTTCATATATTGCGGCAATAGCGGCCATATCTCAGTAGGTACGCCCATGTTGTCTCTTACGATTAGCCAGTAGCCGTTACCGGTCAATTCCAGACCTTGGTATAAGCTCTCGAATAACTCGAATCCATTCCAAAAATCGTTCACCCCATTAAATAAATCAAGTATCGGGTGGTCAACTATCTCCTCAATATCACCGGAGGCCTTACGGATATATTTGCCGACTACCTGCGATTTACGCAGATAGTCAATATGTGATTTGTCCACGCTACAGGATTGAAACCGGCCCTTTTTACCAGCCTGCTTCATCACATACAACCTCAAGGGTACTTCCGATGCGGATATAGCGTTCTTATTAACGCAGGCATAAACCCACGACCTGTATCGCTTGAGTAATTGCTCAGGAGGTGGCACCTGGATAACAGGACGCATTTCCTGATGAGGCAGGACGTATATCCCCCCCGCCGGTTCATTCGGCTTGAATGCAAATGGCAAAATCGCTTTTAGCGACTCCAATATCGGCATAAATCGTACTCCACAAAATTACGGCCCTCTGTAATAGTGTATGAGTACAACCTTTTTTATTTACAATTTGCGGTAAGTCCTGTTCTCGTCAAGGCTTATTTTTTTTCGGGGGGTTGTTGATTTTGGGTGCAAAATACCCCTGACCGCCTTATTATCCTGACCAAGCCGGATGAGTAATTTGCTAACAGCCTGCTGTGATATACCCATTAAATGCCCTGCGTTCTGTTGCGTCAGGTGCATAAAGAATACGTATTCAAGAGCCTGTAGTTGGCGTTTTGTCGGCTGTTTCGTCATAGTCGTGGGCCTGCAATCTACAATCTATTTCGGTTACATTGTCAATTTGACTATGTACTGAACACGAAACGACATATTCAAGGACTTCACCCTCAATGCAAACAATCTCACCTTTTACCACCCGATAGACCTTTTCTGCTATGCAGGGCAACACGCTTATGCCGCCGGGGCCTATGTCAGACTTCTTAAATCCTATCTTCATACTTCTACCCTTTCAACTTGTCGGCTGTTTCGAGTATTTCATCTCGCCATCTATCAAAAAAGTGTTCGTTTAATCTCCAGCGATATTCCGCTGTCCTTTTTAATGATTCTTTTGTTTCGCCAAACCACATACATATTTCCCTGTTAGGTGGGGATGGAGGTGGCTTCGCTCTATCGAATGGCTCAGAGTAGTATTTAAAGTCTCTCATAATCCTACCTTTTCAACTTTAATCTGTTCAACTACAATAACGCCCTCAAGGATCAGCTTATCGAATTTATACTCGGCTATTTGCAAAGACGATTCATTATTCAGTATAGCCTTCGCCTTTTCGGCGAAGTAATCCTCTGTGCGTTTCTTCTTAGCAGCTCCTATGATTATCCTCACAGTCTCGTTATTTTAATAAGACCAACGCCATGATTTAATCTCTTAGCGTATCGCTTTAATTCGTTTGTCGAAAACTTGAGTAGGGAATTAAGCGTTAAGCCTTTAGTTTTCGCTAAAATCCAATTTACCAATGGCTGGCGGGCGGGGTCGGCAGAATTTCCCATATAAACACCGTTCGATGTAATATCCACAGGCCAAACTCCCTGCGGAAAAGTAACAACCTTATGACCCCGCAGTGGTATTACTTCGGTTTTCCAGCTACTCATAATCTAACTCCTAAAATTTTAATTGCATCAAATATGCTAATATAAAACTACCGCCCCAAATAACAAGGCTGATAAAAACAAAAAGGAACAGAATAGCCCCAATGAACCTTAATACATCTAACATCGTCAATCTCCTGAACTAAACGAACGAAATAATTTATTTATTCTCCTCATCGCCAAAAAACCAATCCAAGCACTACCGCTCTGCGAAAAAGTTTTGCCACACGCTATACAATAAGCCATAGGACAAATCCATCCATCATCCCTGTCTATCTCGAGACGGATATATTTATGACTACAACGTGATTGGCGGTCGGTTTGACTAACCTCCTTTCTTATACTGGTTACATCTGCCTGTAAAGCTGTTAGTTTACCAGACACGGTTTATATTGTCGGCTTTGCCATAATTACAATCTCCTAACTCCCACCCAATAATAAATTAACCTCGATAACTACCGCCCGGCGTATCCGGCATGACGCCGCCCGTTTTCTTTGCTTTAACTTTTTTGCCAGCACCGACTATCTCAAGCTGATCAACATCAATGTAAGTAGTTTTCGGCTTCTCATTGTCTTTAGGTTTCATTCGTGGTTGGATACAATACTGGATACACCCATTGAGATACTCTACTTTTGCAGTCGCTATCCCCGTGAACCCTGTAATCTTACATCTTACCTTTTCGCCTAATTTAATCATAATACTTCCTTTCGTTAACTCCCACCCATATCAGTCCACTCGTCGCCGTCCTCGGCTATTAAGTCCGGGTCATCGACACGCTCGATGTTAGCGACGTTTGTTATTACTTCGTCCCCATGCTCGGTAGGCTCTGTGTACTGCTCTGTAGTTACCATACCTGCCGGTGCTAAATCTAATAAAAACTCATAGGCATATCGCCGGGCGTCCATAAGATGGTCTCTAAAAGCAAGCGGTTCCTCAGGGCTGCATATTTCGCCATCTTTATTACATTTCCACTTGTAACCTTGCAATTCTTTAATCAGACTCGGGCTATTGTAATCTATAAGACGGCGTCGGCTCTTGATAACATCGATGCCACGTCGAACAGAGTCCTTGCCCTTTTTGCACGCAAAGCAATTAAAGCCAGCGTTCTGTATCTCCATGATCCTGGCAGGTTCCGCACAATCAGCAACTAAAGCCTGGTTCCTATTCGTGAGAATTAGCTTCAACTTTTCTATTAGCTGGCTATTCGTCAACTTAGATTCGTATAAATGTTCCCGCTCGTAGCAGATACCGTCTGCAATAGCAATCTCAATTAAAGCAGATGGATTGTTATAGCCGAAGTCAAGACCCCAGATAGACTCCTCTGGATTCTCAGGCCATTTATGTATTACCTCCCAATTCGTGTAAATGATAAAAGACGGTGTCGCCCATTCGCCTAAGCGGTAAATCTTGTCATACTCGTCATCCTCATCGGCAAGCATTTCGATTGAGTGAATCTCCTCTTTAGATAGGAATGGGTTGTGCTTGTACGTTAAGACCATGACCTGCTCATTAGCCGGCGGGTTATCTGTCCGCTTCTTGATCCATTCGTTGCCGATAGGGTCGATAGGATTGAACGATGCGAATATCTGGTTTATGCCGTTCTCGTTCTTATCTCTGCAACCGATATTTAACCTTAAAAATTCCCTAAGCGTGAACTCTGTTACCTCCTCCATCCAGATATAGTTTATACCCTCGAAAGATTTTTTCTTTTCAATGTCATCAAGTGAATCGAAAAAGACTTTGTTACTGCCAACTCGAATAATCAGTTCTGTTTTATTGAGGTGATACGGTACGCTAAACGCTACCAACCACCGCTCAAATAATCTCAAACAACTGGATTTAACCGCAGGCTTAGTCTTACGCAATACCAATATGCCGATATTCTTTTCCTTAACCAGTTTTTCAAGTATCAGGTCTTGAACTATCGCCCAGCTCTTACCAGCGGACGCACCACCCATAAGCCAGTTGATTCGTTTCTTACTGGTCGCTAAAAAATCGTAAATTAGTTTATTTATCTTTGGAGGCATTATTCGTTTTATAAAACCCCGATAAAATAAAGTCTATATTATTCAAGCCTGCAAACGCAAACTTTTTTATAAGCTCCTTTGGCATATCCAACTTTGTGCCGTTTTCTAAAAAAGTTATATCTTCTAACGCCATGCTGTTTATCTTTGCCCGCTCCTGCTGTAACCACTTGATGTATTCTACTGCTACTTCCATCTTAGCATTGGCTTTCGGCTCGCTTAGTGCAGGCGTTCCACCTGAATTTGGGATTGTTTCGGATTTCTTTGGCTCTGGCTGGACTGCCGCCGGTTCCGACCTTACTCCAATCATCTTCTCAAGTGCCGCCATAACCAATATTGCTTCGCCCTGCGTTTCAAATAAAATACTATGACTAACCGTCCCGCCACAACCTTCAATCTGTAAATGCATAATCAATCTCCTAACGCTTCCAAAATTTCATTGCCTATTTGATTTACGAACTTCTGAACGAGAAAGGGCATCGGCTCAAATACGCCTTCGCCCACTATAATCGGGTTATTGTACGTCGTTGCAGTTGCGTACTTTTCGGCTATTTTGCGGACAGCTTCAAGTTTAGTTTTATCATCCACTGTCATTCTCCTTTTGCGAAGCTAATAAATCCTTGCCGTCTTTGCTTTGAATTGTATAACCGCAATGCTTGCATTTACCATACCACTTCCATCCTGCGTTAATCATGTCAATCTCGCTTTCGTCATCTGGGGTTCTTTTTTTGACATTATACACTTCATGCTGCCCGTTTTTTTCACAAGGGTATAACGGCGGTTCTTTTTTGTTATCTATTCTGTCCCGTAATTCCTTAATCTTTTTATCCCGAACGGCTATTATCTCAAGCAATGCCTCGCTCGGCTTACGTGCGTTAATCCATCGTTTGAGTTTATAGAAAAACTTCATTCTACCGCCCCCTTACCCGATATAAATCCTCGTAACCAACAAACCAAAACACCATGACAAGGAATACATAAGTCGTAGACCAATTTTGGCGGGGTATCAATAGTCGCTAACCCTGTTTCCATTGTTACCTTTGGAGTTTCAATGCCAAAGTCGGATAAGTCTTCTGATATTTTTTTCCCACATCTATCGCATGTTATTATTTTCATTCTACTACCTCTCTAATTTATCGTTAATCCATTTGGTTATCTGTGGCAAATAGAGCCTCTTAACTATTAAATCCCTGAGTTCCCTTACAGCTTTTGAAAGAGCCTCCCGCCTTGCAATCTCCTGTTCAGCTTGTTTTTTGTTCATTGATAACCTCACTTTCCACGCCCTTGACCCTCGGTGGAGGTGCATCGGGCATAATAAACTGAACATTGATTTGGATATTCGTATCGCCTTTTATTTCGGCATCGCCTAATACTTCACGCTCTATCTGGATACCTGTAGCAATCGCGGTTATTGCGTCCCTCGTCTTTGTAATCGCCTTGTCTTTAACCTTGCCGCTCTTATCGAGAAAAACCTTGCTGCCTACTGACTGTAGCATCTTACCAAGATTAGCCTGGCGGGCTATCCGCTTCGCTCTGGTTTCGGATATGGACGCCGGAGTCGCGCAATCGGTTTCTGATAGACGTTCTGCCGTACCCGAAACGGGAGGCGAGTCGATTTTCAGACCACCCAGAAACGTACAGGTGGACGATACGAGAGGCGGTTTTTTCGTCGATTCGGTTGTGCATGTTGGCTCCTCTGAGTTCCACGGTTATGTCTACAATCTTGAGACCACGGAATCATACTACATCGCCAATGGCATTGCAACCCACAATTGCCGCTGCGTCCTCCTCCCGGTCGTCGAAGACGATGCCGTCACTGAGGC
>SDBU01001038.1_pt1 | contig 40849 bp, 28 predicted proteins | sample 2277071 | NCBI WGS metagenome assembly SDBU01 (sample SAMN10397929, study PRJNA504765) | marine sediment metagenome | isolation source: marine sediment core GS08_GC12, 126 cmbsf | place: Arctic Ocean: Gakkel Ridge, Loki's castle | collected 2008 | reverse complement strand
CGCGCCCGCCGAGTCGTTCGTGTGCAGCGTGCTGAAAACCAAATGACCGGTAAGCGAAGATTGTATCGCCATACGGGCCGTCTCAATGTCCCGAACTTCCCCGACCATTATAACATCGGGGTCCTGACGCAGCACGTGCCGAAGTGAGGTCGCAAAAGTCATCCCTTTCTTGCTGGCAACCTGAATCTGACTGATTCCTCCGAGCTGATACTCAATCGGGTCCTCTATGGTTATAACATTTTTCTCTGCCGAGTTAATCCTGTTAAGGCAGGCGTAAAGTGTTGTGCTTTTCCCGCTGCCGGTCGGGCCGGTTACGAAAATCACACCGTGAGAACGGTTAAGCAGAGAGTCTAATTTTTTCAAATCATCCCCCAACAGGCCCAGCTCGTTTAATCCGAACAGACCTGTGCTTTTGTCGAGCAATCGCAGGACACTGCGTTCGCCGTAACTGGTTGGCACGGTGCTGATACGCAAATCGACTTCACGCTGGCCTAAGCGAACACTGCACCTGCCGTCCTGCGGAAGCCGGCGCTCGGCAATGTCCATACCCGCCATAACCTTGATACGAGAGATAATCAATGGCAGGACATTTTTGTTCAAATTCAGGGTGTCATATAAAATACCGTCAATACGATAGCGAATCTGAATCTTTGACTCATAAGGATGAACGTGAATATCGCTGGCCCTTAATTGCAAAGCCCTAAAGAGAATATCGTTGACCAGTCTGATGACCGGCGGCCGATTCACCACATCAAGAAGGTCGTCCGAGCTTGCAACCTCATCGATAAGCTGGTCGAGATTTTGCGAATCAAGCTCTTCGGCCACTTCTTCGATGACCGTCGTCCTCTGCTCGTAGGCGACATCTATTACGGAGGTAATGGCGGCACGGGTGGATATTGCCGCCCTGACCGGCAGGCCCATCATCTTCGAGACGTTATCCAGGGCATTCGCATCCAAGGGTTTGGACAAAACCACGGTAAGCTCACCGTTATCAACTTCAGGCTTTATCCCTATAAGAAAATGGTGCTGAGCATAAGTGGCGGGAACGGCCTCTACGAATTCCGGCGGCACGGCTTTGGCCGATACCTCCGGGATAAATTCCCACCCCAGCGCTTCAGCAAACAGCTTCAATACCACATCTTCGGTGAAGTATGGGCAGTTCAGCAGAGCTTCGTCAATCCGACCCTGGCCGCTGTTTTCTTCCAGAAATTTGGCCAATTGTTCGGCGTCAACCAGACCAGTCCGCTTGGCAGCTTGTATAAGTAGATTTTTCATTATTCCGACTTCTGTCCTCTGTCTTCTGTACTATTGTGCATCAAGTACTTTGAATGGTGTCATCCTTTTGGGCTTTACACCGGGCCAGTCATGATACTCCTGAAATTCTATTTCATGTTTTTCAAACGCTTCTCTGTTTCTATCGGATATCCGTGTCAAATCAGAGTTAGCGAAACCTCCTTCATCGGGCCTTATTATCTCGGCCTTGACAAACACATATAGATTCTTCTGTGTGTCGTTGTTGCTCGTGCTTCTGAACAATCCGCCGATAAAAGGAATATCGCCGAGTATGGGCACTTTCGTTCCGCCCTTACTCTGGTTAAGTTTCAGCATACCCCCTAAAATAATAGTGCTGCCGTCGGGGACGGTAACAGTTGTTTTGATGTTGCTGCCTGCAACATCCGGCGGCTTCTCTCCTGTGATAATCCCAAAATCATCTCTCTGCAAATCAATATCAAGGCGAAGCAAATTGCCCCGGCTGATATGCGGCGTAATCGTAAGCGTTATGCCCGCCTCGTATGGATCGTAATTAACTGATGTCTGCACAGTAGATGAGACACCCTCAAGAACAGTTCCTGTTTGTATTTCAACATAGGTAGTATCTTTCGTCTCGATTATCCCTTCTTCGTTGTCATTAACAAGGATTTTGGGTTTTGCCAAAACTCTACCGTAATTCTTCTGCTGCATAGCGGTCAACAAAAAGTTGATGTGTTTGTCGCCATAAAAGCCGGTTCCGAAACCACGATTGGCCTGAAAATCGATAAAGCGGTTTCTGCCACTATCTAAAAGCGTCGAAATTAAACTATTGGAGCCTTCAATAACCGGCATAATAGCACCGGTCAGACCGGATGTGCTGACCAAATCCGGAAAGCTCGATAGTAAATTAAGGTCATAATCAAATTCGTCTGTCTTCGATATCTGCACCAGCGTTACATCTATAAGGACCTGCGGCCTTCTCTTATCTAACTTTTCTATTAAGCTCCCTATCCATTCCTGATTCTTTTTGCTCGCATAAACAATCAATGAAAAAGTATTCGGGTCAGAAACTATAGTTATTTGCTCATCCTGCTTTCTTATGACGCTTTCAATCTTGCCCTCCTTGTCCAAAACAGTCTCTTGAACAAGTGGGTCCAGAATCTCTTTCAAATGGTTCGGCGACTGGTTTTCGAGTGGATAGACCTTATAAGGTATCTCATCTTCCTGCATTTCGCTGTCCACGTAGTGTAAAATCTCCGCTATCCGGACGTGCTGCTCAGCGGTCGCATTAACCAGAAGCGAATTTGTCGGCTCAATTACCACCACCTGCGGCTCACCCACAATGTTCTCGCGTGCTTCGCCGTACATTGGGGTCCTTGTTGCTTGGGTTCTGGTAGTTGCGGACCTGGCCGTTTGGGGCAGGGGCTTAGCGCCGGTAATTCTCGAAGAATAAGGATAAGCTGTCTGGATGGGAGTAATTATACCAAGCTCCTCCAGTTTCCTTTTTGCCTCCTCAGCATCAACATACTCGATTTTGTATAATTTCAGGGTCCGCAGGTCCTGCTGTGCCACATCAAGCGTATCAATTAGCTCCTCGACAGCATCTAATTGCTCATCAAGACCTATCATCAAAATGCGGTTTGTTCTTTCGTCGGCATCCAGATATACGGTGGGTTTGCCCGGCTCGGCCGGTGTCTTAGTGGGCGTGGTTGTCCTTCGGGCCCGGGCTTGAGCTTCCTGGCGAAGTCGGAGCTGATATTGGGCCGTTGTTTCGCCCGACTTGCGAGCGCTTGACCTGGTTGTCGGTGCCGCCAGCTTTGCTGCGGCTATAGTAACGGATATAGTGCCTAATTGCTCGGCAAGCGTCTGGATTTTCGGAGTAAGCGTCTGTGCCATCGTGTACTTCAACTGCCTGAACCTGAATTTTTTCGGTTCTCCGGGCTTATCCACCAGGTTCAGAAGTGCCTCTATACGCGGCATACGGTAGGCAAAAGCAGTAACAATAAGTGTTCGGGTTTCGGGTATCGGCCTGACCTCGGTGACGAGTCTCATCCCATCCAGAAGATTCTTTGCGTTGGTTGTATTTATATGCTCCAGCTTAAAGACACGAGTTATGACTGCATCCCCAATCTCGATGTCCTTCGCGTCAAGGTACAAATCAGGGTCAATATTCTGCGTCTCTGACGCGGGAACTATACTTACCAGATCGCCCCTGCGAGTCATCGCAAAACCATAGAACTGCATCACCTGTTCAAGCAGAGGATACAGCTCCTTTAACTTGATAGGTCCTCGAAGCCTGCCATGACGCTTGAGTGTAATATCGCCTTTGATCTTGGTTGGGTCGTACAGGTAGTTCAGATGTAATTGCTCACCTACAAAACCCAAAAAATCCGTTATGGAAAGAGTTTCCGGCAAAGCCAGTTGAAGAACATCATCCCCGTTGGGAATCGACTTCGTTTCATACGGCTGGATCGCAGCAGGCGGTACAGATGCCTTTTGTTGCAGTACCTTTTGCTCTTGCTCCAGCACCGCTGCAACGCTGTTTGGCTGGGTTCTTACTTTGCCTTTTGCTGCAAAACGAGGTCCCATCACATCCGGCTTAGCTAATTCAGGAGCTTTCCGCTTATTACTTAGAGCATCCGGCCCGCTCTGTGTTATCCGCTCGCCTGGATTCGACAATTGCCTGACAGCAGAAATAATTTTGTCCACTGAGCCGACTGGTGCAACAACGACCAAAGCATCATTATGGATACCTATAATTGCCCTAACTTTGGCATTAACGGCTGGCGGGCTAAAAAAGCTCCCGATGGATATGTTACCGACTTTTGCCGCAATCAAATCGGCGGATGGAAGATTCTTCGCCATTGAGGCGCCGAATACCCTCCTTACGGCAAATTGCCCCCGGCAATCAACAAGATTCAAAATAGTCATTGCCTTGATCAGCTCGTCCGGCTTGGCCGTCACCAAAAGCGCAGCCGTACCGGGAAACGGCGAAACCGTCGTCCCTATCTTGGCCTCGATAAGATACTTCTTGCCTTGCTCAACAGATATGTACTTCAAAGGAAAAATTTTGAATTCCATCGCCTCAGAAACGCCCTGCTGAGCAGCTAACAGATAATTGCTGAATAACAACAAAACTACTGATACAACAAAAGATCTGCCAACCCGCCGTGGCTCGCTTGGCGGAGCCAAGTCGCAACTGGTGCCCACGCAAAAAATTCGCTGTTTCGCCATCATTAATCACCCCTTAATCCGATACTTCTAATTATCTCTGTTTTCTTCCAGACCCATGCTTTCCGACTGCTCCAAAACCTTTTTTAACTCTTTACCTAAATTATTCAAATGTTCCATCTCTGCGTCACTTAAACGCGAAGATTTTGAAGATTTGTATTCGGAAATAATTCTTTCCATCAAAGCAGTCTTTTCCTTCGCACTGGGCCTTGAACCAGCCTTGTCAGACTTATCACTTATCAGTATCTCTCTTAGCCTTTCGGCGAGATTATTCAACTCCCCGTCTTCTTTAGTACTCATAGTTGGCTGTGGAGCTTTGCTTTTCGCCCCTGTAATGCCGGTACCAGCTCTCCCTGAAGCCGGTAATGTAGATTTGGTACCTGCTGTGCCTCGTGCTCGGCTGGAAACAGTGGTTCGTCCGGAAACACCCGCACGGCCGGAAGCACCTGTTTTGCTGGAATCACCCGCACGGCCGGAAGCACCTGTTTGGCTGGAAGCACCAGGATCTCCTTCAAGAAGGCTTATTTCCGGCTTCTGCTCTGCTTCAAGCTCGAAAGTGCTTTTGCCGTCTTTAAAAACAACAATACCGTCCTTTATCTGCTCAATAAGAAAATGGCCTACCTCACCGGATTGCCTGACCCAGTGCAATCCTTTGCCCGGTTCGTCAATCAGGGCCAGCGACAACTCCGGTTTTCCCTTGTAATAACTGGTGCCAAGGACCTTGAATTTGGGCGTAACAGCCGGGCCGCGTGTAACACCCGATGCTCCACTTTCTGTTGGAGTCCTCGGCATTTTCGGCTTGGGTGGATCCAGATACAACGCAAACTTCCCAGCCTGCTGTACAAGTGGCGATATCTCGTTCCGGCCTGTCTTGGCCTTATTACCCACATTTTTGTTGAATTTCTCTATCACACCGGGCGAATCCAGGGATTCCTCGAGGTGTTCATCGCTGTAGCCGCCAAAAACCACAGGAAAAACGAAAAAGACCAAGAAAATGACCGCCAAAACAGCCACCACAATACTTGTTATTCGCAATGTTTTTATCATATCGGTCTCTAAAGTACCACTACTTCGGCAGGGGTAAGCTTGGCCCCGCGAAAGCGGGGATAAATCGTTCGTATTTAGGCTATTATACTCTTTTTTATTTGACACTTCCGGAGGGTCTTGGTTCCCGCCAATGAACGATTTTTTCCAGAAAAGCACCCTCATTTCCTGCGTAGTCGCCGCTTTGCTCAGGCGTATGGCAATCAATGCAGGCAGACTTCGTATCAGTGAATCCGACTATTCCCCCAGTTTTGATATGTTCCGAGCCCGGCCCATGACAGTTTTCGCAGCCGACGTTTTTCAAATGTCCGGTTTTCTGCTCCGAAATAAACCCTCTTTCATAGTCCATACCAACAACATGACAGATAGCACACTCCGGGTCGAACTGCGTGCCTTCCCGCTCAAGTGTCGCATAGGCATGGGCATGGGCGTTACGGCTCCACTTCCCATATTCGTATTCGTGACAAGCCTTACAGGATTCCGAACCGGCATATTCCAGGCCATCCGGCAGAGTAAAACGTGGATATTTCTCCAAAAGATTCCTCTCTCTGACAATTTGTTGATAAGCTTTGTACAACTGCACAAGAGAGTCTTCCTGCTCCAAATCCTCTTCGACCGGTATAGTGAAAAAACGCAATTTCGGCTTATCTTTGCCCCCGGCCGCTTCTTCTATTTGCAATCCACATATATATCTGCCGAAGCGGCCCACCGAGAAAACCAAAGGCCTTTTATTCGCCTCGCCAACTAACATTGGCTCATCAGATTCGGAAGGACATACAATACAATCTACAAGAGGTATCCTCTTAGCAATAAAATCAATAATGGCATCATCACAATGGTTCAGGATAAGAATATTAATTCCAAAGGTATCGGGATTAGACTCACGGCGAACCGGTGCCGGACTAACCTCGGAGCCGGATGTAAAAAGCTGTCCAATTTGTTCTAAGGGCCCTGATTTTGCGTCAAAAGCCGCAATAGTTATGACTACCCTGTTTTCTTTGGATGACAGGCTTTTTGTAAATTTCGCTGGAACATTCATCTCAGATGAGCGGTGAGCACTTATGATATTGAAAATCGAAGCCGTACTATCCAACAGTCCAACATTTTTTCCTATTTCGATGTCTTTTTCGCTCAGACTGACTAAATCGTAATCGAGCAGTTTCAAAGCCTGGAGTATTATATTGAATTTAATTAGGTCCTGCTCGCTGTCGCTTTTCACAAGCGAGCCCGTATCGACAATCAATCTTTTGTCTCTGGGCACACGATTGAAAACCGCCGCTCGCCTGTCAAGCCCTCCGAGTTGTCCGCCCGAACAGCCACAGGGCTCCAGCTCCCCAAGCCCGTTACCAGTAAAGAAGACTGTCCCGATTTTATCGGGATCGGTTGTATGAAGTGATTGGCCCGACGGTTCGGACGACACTTCTAATACACACGAGGCGCACAACGTCAAGCCCGTTAGAAATAACACACCAATGACCTTTTTCTTGGCTTTGGCAAAGATTTCTAACGTGGTCAATACACAAATACCCGCCGTGGCCCGCTTGGCGGAGCCAAGTCGCGACAGGCAGCTCACTAATCGCATGATATACAGGTTAGGTTTCAATCCACCCCCAAAAGCATCAGGATAAGTTAATTGGTGAGTGGTTAATTGGCTACTCGCTCACCACTCACTACTCACCACTCACTACTCACCACTCACCAGTTATTTCCTCGCATAAAACCCGCGACAGACAAGTCTCAGCTCATCACCGTCTTTTATCTTTATAACAAGCGTATCCGAGAATCTCGTGTTATCCTCGGCAGGCGGCGGGGTTATTTCCACCACAAGCTGATAACCGTTGCGAATTTTCTTGCGACTCAGAACTTTAACCGTGTTATCTTTCGATAAAACCGATTCAATCTCAAAATTACCACCATAGTTGTTGAGCACCGAGACTCTCCTAACTATCGGCTTTTGCGGTTCGGCATTAAAAGCGAGAATCAACGGCGGGGTAATTGTAAATTTTGGCAGTACGTCAAAGAGAATTTCGACCGTTTTCTCCTCCTGATGGGTCAGGCTAATGTCGATATGTCCTTTGAGATTGTCATTCAGTTTCTCCATATCGACCTTCGGTTCAAGAATAAATTTTGTCGCTTCCACCGAGCTATCCACATCAGCAGTTATGCAATCGGCAGTCGATTTGAATCCGGTTATCATAAACGGCTGATTATCAAGACTCCTAAGTACAATCTTCGGACAACCGGCATTGTCCTCCCCAAGGAAGAGCTTCAATCTCTTTGGCGCGACAGCGATTTTAGCCACAACTTCGGCTTTAAGGGTCAATGCAATCTTGGGGCTTGTCTTATCGTTGCTCTTGACGTACAAAGTTTTCCTGTCTAAGCCGGGGCGTTGACTCGTTCGATACTCTGCTTTCAAGACCCCGCTTTCGCCCGGTGCATATTCGGTCTTTTCTAACTTGGTAACGACGCCGCAGCATCTCTCGACTTTTTCGATTATCAACAGGCCGTCTCCGGTATTTGTAAACTTAAACTCAGCGGTTTTATCCTGTGCCCCCAGACCGATTTGTCCAAAATCGTAAACTATGTTTTCAAACGTAATTTTTGGCCCGGCTTTGTCGAGGCTGGCGAGTGCAGCTTCAGCTTTCTGGGGCGTACCAACCACCCTTGTCTCGGGCGCCGCCGCGGGCTCCTCGGGCAGCTTAGCCTGCTCCTGACAGCCGAGCTGGAAAAGTAGTACACTACTGAAAACAAGTGCTGAAATTAAATAGTTTCGTCTCATATCCCCCATCTCCAAATTAGATAATAAAGTAACTTTCCGGTCAATTGACAACGTCTATTGTAACAAAAATAACACCCTAAATCAAGAAAATTCTGGGCCGATTGCAGTTTCTCGTCTTTTCGCATATTTACCACCGATTTTAACTGCTGGCGTTCTGCTTTACAGCCGATATTTTAACTATTATTATATGGGTTATGCAAAATTGAGGTTAGGCATACTTTGAAAAGAAAAAATCGTTTTTTTTGATTTTTTCTTTTCAAACAGTAAGTTATTGTGTAATAAACAGTTAGGTGATTATTTAAGAAAATCAAAAAAACAGATTTTCTTAAATAATATATGCCTAACCTCAATTTTGCAAATGCCTTATTATAAGAAGTAAAGTATGGATATTCAATGTCCGGAAATTTCAGTAGTTGTGCCATTGTTGAATGAGCAGGATAATATCGGCCCACTTTATAAGCAAATCACCCAAACATTAACGGACGTATATGACTACGAAATAATCTTCGTCGATGACGGCAGCAGTGACAACAGCTTCGATATATTAGCTAAGCTGCAAAAGACCGACGCCCGAATCCGGGTCATTTGCTTTCGCAAGAACTTCGGCCAAACTGCGGCCCTTAGCGCAGGCTTTGCTCACGCACGAGGCAAAGTCATCGTCGCAATCGACGCCGACCTGCAAAACGACCCGGCGGATATACCTGAAATGATTGCCAAACTCGATGAAGGGTTCGATGTTGTAAGCGGCTGGAGAAAAAAAAGACACGATAACGCCATCACCAGATTGCTGCCTTCCAAAATCGCCAACTGGTTAATTTCCAGGATTACAGGCGTCAAGCTCCACGACTACGGCTGCACCCTGAAAGTGTACCGAAGGGAGGTCCTGGAGGAGATTAAACTATACGGCGAAATGCACCGCTTCATCCCCGCTCTGGCAAGCTGGAGTGGGGCGAGAATCACTGAAATGGCGGTCAACCACAGGCCCAGAACCACCGGCAAAACCAAATATGGACTGGGGCGAACTTTGAAAGTAATATTGGATCTTATCACGGTCAAGTTCCTCGGCTCATTTTCCACCAAGCCAATCTATATCTTCGGTGGGATGGGACTGGTAAGCGGACTCGGGGCCATAGCCTCTGGCTGGTATGTGGTATATCAAAAAATCGCAAACGATTTCGCTATTAACAGAAATCCGTTACTGGTGCTGACGGCCCTGCTGATTGCGACTACCATTCAGTTCATCCTGATGGGCCTGCTCGCTGAGCTTCTTGTTCGTACGTATCACGAATCCCAAAACCGCCCGACCTACGTCATCAAAGAGATTCTCGAATCTACTAATAGAGCTTGTCCCCGCGAAGGCGGGGAACGGAGGGAAGTAAATGACTAAACCCGTCCGAAAGCACAGACGCTCGAGAAAACGGATAGAACCACATAAACACAAAGTAAGCCCACCTGCTCGTCAGGGCGGAGCTTGGCGGAGCCTGGCCAAAAAACCGGGCGGCAAACCATTCGTAACTTTCATCATAATAGCGATTCTGGCGGCGATCCCCTTTTGCATGGGCAAGTATTTCGAGTTCAATTCTCCCGGGGCCTTCGACAGCGGGGCATACGTTTACTCAGCCAAACACATACTCGACGGCGCCAAAATCGGCGTCGATGAAAAACCCAGCGCTCAGATGGGAACTCTGCTGGTAAATATGTTAGGCGTCAAGCTGTTCGGCTTTAGCGAAACGGGGCCGAAACTTATCCAGACAATCCTTCAGGCGGGCGCTTTGCTGCTTATGTTTGCTGCGATGGTTAAACTGTTCGGCGTTCTGCCTGCCGCCGTAGGAGTCATTATTACCTCAATATACCTTTCTGCCCCGCTTATGGCCAAGTACGGCAACGTAAAAGAGCAACACATGATTGCCTTTATGGTGCTGGGCGTAAGCTGTTTTGTTTTGTACCAGCTTGGAAACCGCTGGTGGTATGCAATATTAGCCGGCGCCTTTCTCAGTTGGGCGCCGCTGTTTAAAGAGACCGGCATCTCGGCAATCACTGCGGTCGGCTTGTTTGTGATTGCACAACCGCTGCTTAAACACAGAAGCTGGAAAAAGACCGGAGCCGATATTTTACTGCTGTTGGCAGGAGCGGCTCTTATCATCAGCCCCATATGTCTATGGCTGGCCGCCGCAAAAGTCCCGATTAACTATTTCCCGTATTATTCATTCGTAGGCAGGCCCATTGCCACTTCGCTGCAAGGCTCTCAGGACCAAACACAGGAAGAACAGGCAGAACCAAACACCGTTGCCGGTACAGTCCAGACCCCCCCTGTCAGGCAGGGACTTTTAATGAAATTTATGCCGGCTTATGTGCGCGATAGCTGGCAAATACTAAAGCCCGAACAAACCAAACAGGCAAAGCTGAGAGTCTTCCGCTGGTATGGGGTGTTAATACTGCCGATTGCCCTGGCACTCGGGTCAATCGTATTGCGTATTGCGTATTGCGTATTGCGTTTGTTTTTCGCACGACGCATCACGCACGACGCAGGACGAATCTATGACCGATTTGTATTGCTCTTTGCCGTCTGGTGGCTGCTGGATATGACGTTCGTGTGGATAAGCCCCCGTTCGTACGAACAGTATTATCTGCCGTTAAACGCCTCGGCCGCAATGTTAGGCGGATACCTGATAGCAATTTACCATAACAAAGTAAAGAGCACCGCATACAAACCTATGTGGGTGTTAACAGGGCTTGTCGGCTTTCTGTTGATGGTGATTATGTCACAGCATATATTCTTCGGCATCAAAAAGAGCGCTCATACCGGAGCCATCTACCGCAACCGTGCTGGTAATCCGGAGAAACGAAATGGTTACGCACAGAAGCTGAATGAAATTTCTCTGCGTAAAAGGAAAAACGACAAGGGCCCGTGGGAGGTTGTCGGCGAATACATGCGAAACAACTCCACATCAAGCGACAAAATTTATGTCTGGGGCTGGTTCCCGGGAATATATGTTGCGGCCCAGAGATTGAGCCCGGCACCGAAAGCATTTGAAGGAACGATGCATACCATCTCTCCGGAAGTGCTTTCGGAAAGAATCGATGAGATACTAAGTGCCTTTGAGAAGGAGCCGCCAAAATTTATAGTTGACAGTCTCAAGAGCCACTTCCCGTGGGACAGACCACCGCTGGAATTATGGCCTCGAACACAGAAAGGATTCCTGCCTGCTTCTCAGGAAATTGTCAGCCAGTATGATGCGATGTATGCAAAAATACTGCGTGAGAAAATCGAGCCTGATGAGGCGCTTCGATATGAGGCGATGAAACCGTTCAGAGAATTCGTAATGAAAAATTACAAAATCGTTCGGACGTTCGTCAACCCGCATGTTCTTTTCCAACGCAAGTAAACACATAAAGCGCAGCTCAGCGGCAAAAAAGAGTAACAAGGATGATGGATGAAGACCTCAAAAAGCAGCAGGAACTCTATGATGACGGCTGGAGCAAGGAGCTTGCAGCCGGCAAAGAACAACGCGGCAATCTCCAAACGAATCTGGAATTCCTCACCCAAACTAATCTTCTCAAGCCAAATGACAGGATTTTGGAAATCGGCTGCGGTATCGGCAGTGTAGTGGCTGAACTGAACGAGAAGGGATACGATATTACCGGTACGGATATATCAGGCGAAGCGATTACTTACGGACTTAATAAATACGGTGATATTAAACTTCAGGTACAGCCGGCGGAAGATTTGCAGTTTGAAGACGAGACATTCGATGTTGTGTTGAGCTTCGATTTATTCGAGCATATTGCCCGGGTGGACAAGCACATAAGCGAAGTGCACCGTGTCCTTCGGAAGGACGGTTTCTACCTCTTCCAGACGCCAAATAAATACAGTAATGTGATTTTTGAAACGCTGTACCATAAATCTTTGATATGGCGGCGGGCGCATCCGTCACTGCATACTCCGGGAAAATTGAGGCAGCGATTGTCCGGACACGGATTCGATATACAATTCGTCAAAATGAATCCTGTCAACGAATTCACTTTGAACAAGCTGAGGAAAAAATTAGGGCCGATAAGCAATATCTTTAAGCATATAAATTTTCGCCGCCTGCCTCTTGCCCTGCAAACGAATTTATACGTTGTCGCTGAAAAAACGGTCAGTAAGTAACTGAAGTTGTGCAAAAGTCTTGTAAGTAATGAAAATACTAATGCTTAATTACGAGTTTCCGCCGATTGGAGGCGGAGCCGCTAACGCTCATCGGTGCCTCTTACAACAATACGCCGGCAGCAGCGACTTGAAGGTCGATGTCTTAACATCTGCCCCCAAGCCGGGCTTCTTCAAAGAAAGCTTCGCAGACAATATCACAATTTACAAAGTCGGCCTGCACAAGAAAGAACTGCATTTCTGGCGGAAGATAGAAATAATCGAGTGGCTCTTCAAAGCCAAATCCCACTACCGCAAACTGCTGCGAGAAAATGATTACGATTTGGCCCACGCATTTTTTGGCTTCCCAACCGGCTGGCTCTGTTATCGAACCGCCGATAAGCTGCCCTACATTATTTCGCTACGGGGTTCGGACGTGCCGGGAGAGCATGCAAGATTAAAGCTTGATTATAAAATTCTCGGCCCTGTGTTTAAGGTGATTTGGAAAAAGTCCGCCGCTCTTGTAACGCCCAGCGAGGGTTTGAAGGACCGTGCCCTGAAGTTTCTGCCTTCAGCAGCCATTGAGGTTATTCCAAATGGCGTTGAGCTGGATCGCTTCGGCCCTGCTGAGATTGCCCGAGAACCACAGATACTTAGACTCCTGGCCGTCGGCCGACTGTCCGTTACCAAACGAGTGGAAATCCTGATAGACGCCGTTGAGATTCTGCACAGGGAAGGCTGTGAGGTCCGTTTCACGATAGTTGGCGGCGGACAAATGCTGCAGAAACTACAACAAATTGTATCGGAAAAAAACCTCGCTAACATTATCGAGCTCACAGGCAGAATCGACGCTGAAGATATGCCGCAAGTTTACCGACAGAATGATATCTTTATAAGTGCCAGTTGCACCGAAGGGATGAGCAACGCAATGCTCGAGGCGACGGCCTCCGGCCTGCCGCTAATTACCACCCGCTGCGAGGGCGCCGAAGAGTTAATAGCTGACAATGGCCTTGTGGTAGAGAATGCAAACGCCGAGGAAATTGCCAAAGCGGTAAGAAAAATAGCCGACGACCGGCAGACTTACAAACAAATGGCCATCGCAGCAAGAAGGCAAGCCCAAAAGTTTACCTGGAATGAAGTGGCTTCACAATATACCGAGCTGTATCATAAAATATTGAATTGACGGGGACTTCGCAGTGACACCAAAACTGTCGGTAATAATAGCATCTTACAACCATCAGGACTATATTGCCCGGACTTTGGAAAGTCTCGAAAAGCAAACGTTTCAGGATTTTGAAATCATAATGGTTGACGATGGCAGCACCGACAAAACTGTTGAGACAGCCAAAAACTTCCCGTCGAGGGCCCAGATTTTTACTCAGGAAAACCAGGGTGTCGTTGCCGCTCGCAACCGGGGTATAGGCCTGGCAAAAGGCGAATATATTTGTTTCGTAGATAGTGATGACGTAGTGCTGCCCGATAGATTCACCAAACAGGTTGCCGCACTCGATGACGACCCGGAGCTGGGATTGGTGTTTGCCGACGCTTTGATTATTGACTCGAAAGGCAGCCGAATCGGAAAATTCAGCGATGTGTATCCTGTAGTGCCGGGCGATGTGGCCGAGATGCTCACAACCCATTATTGTTTTACCCCGATGATAACGGTAATGGTGCGGGCAGAAGTGCTCAGAAAAACGGGACCCTTTGAAAAGCCGGGACCAATCACCGACTATATGAAGTGGATAGAAATTGCTCATCTTAGCAAAGTTTACTACGACCCCGAACCATTGGGCTGCTGGCGAAGACATCCGGCAAGCATTTCTAAAGGTGCAAATAAAGTCAAGAGCTACGCCAAAACAAGAGCGGCGCTCAAAAAGGTTCTGCGGAAGTATCCTGAATTACAAAACAAAATCGGAAAGAAAATAGCCAAACGCTTTTCAAGGTCTTATTTTCTTACGGGATTTTTCCTCGCTGCCGATGGCAATATCAAGCGGGCAAGAAAATATTATTGCAAGGCGGTCAAAGTATATCCGCGTTCTTTCGAGAGCTGGGGAGGACTGATTCTGACTTCTCTGCCGGCAAAAAAGATTGTAATAAAGTTGCATCGTTATGTAAGATCGAAAAAGCTGCCGTGGTAAACAGATATGATTAGAACACAAAAAGTCCCTTGCAATTTATGCAGCAGCACGGAATCAAGTTTCCTCTTCGACGCCAGGGACCGTTTACATGGAATCGCAGATATATTCACCTACGTCCGGTGCACCGAATGCGGCCTCGTTTACATGAACCCACAGGTCGTGCCGGAAGACATAGAAAAACTTTATCCTGCCGATTATGCCCCACATACCACGACAGGAAAAAGGGCCGGTTCCGGAATCCGTTCTTTGCAAAATAAAATTACGAAAACACCTGTTATTGGACGCTTACTAAAAGAAGTGACTAATGTAAAGATTGCGGACACTATTTATCGCAGCCTCAATCAACAAAGCCGAATATTAGACGTCGGTTGCGGCGCCGGGGCATTCCTGAATAGTCTGAGGACCGACAAGGGCTGCGAGGTCTATGGAGTAGATATATCCGAAGCTGCCGTCAAAGAGGCAAAAAGCTCTTTCGGCCTCGATATATTCAAGGGCACTATTACCGAATCTCCGTTTCCGGAAGCTCATTTTGACATAATCACAGCCTGGTGGTACTTAGAGCACATATCCGACCCTCAAACAACAATAGCAAAGATAAGTAGTTTATTGAAACATAATGGGCATTGTATTATCGGCGTCCCCAACTATGAAAGTTTCAACGCCAAGCACTTCAAAGCCAAATGGTATCACCTTGATTGCCCGCGTCATCTGTGTATTTGGACACCCCGCGCAATTACAAGGCTGTTAGAGAACCACGGCCTTGCAGTTACAAGGACAATATACGACAAAACTCCATGGGGCCTGCTCGGCTCGCTGCAATACTTATTATATGGAGATAACCTCAATCCTAAATACCGCAACCGGCTCAGAAAATCTTTTTTGTTGTGGATACTTCTTTTGCCGTGGACAATCTTAATGTCTCTACTGAAAAAATCAGATATAATAGTGGTCTATGCAAGAAAAGGAACCGCCGAATCAGCTAATGACACTTAACAGCTTGTTTTGAGGTATATTCTTATGACAGAAGAACATTTCTACGACCATTTTCACCAGGACAGTCCCACCGCTATAGGCAGTCGGATTACTGTGGCCTTTTCTAACAAAATCTTTAAATACGTCAAAATAGAGCCGCACCAAAGCGTTTTGGAAATAGGACCGGGACGAGGCGTCTTTGCCGATATTTGTCTCGAAAAAGGTATCGAATACTTTGCTGTCGAACCTAACCAGCAAATGGCGGCTTCCCTTGAGAAAAGAGGCGCCAATGTCACTCGTGCAATGGTCCCTCCGCTGCCTGACTTGGCGAAAGAATTTGATGTTGTCGTCATGATCAACGCAATGGAACATATGGACAGTATGCAGGATGCGCTGCAGCTCACCGGGCAAATAAGAGAAGTATTAAAGCCAGAAGGAAAGCTCGTAATATGCTCGCCGGATTATTTGAACCTGCGGCATAACTTTTTTAATTGTGATTTCTCTCACAACTATGTAACCACCCGGCGCAGGCTCAGACAGCTTTTGCTCAGTGCCGGCCTCGAGAATATAAAGAGCTGCTATTTGAGCGGCCCGCTGACGGGATTCGTATGTATTATCGTTTCGGCTTTGGTTTCCCGGCTGCCTTTTGGACTGCTCAATGCGTGGTTCCCGGACAATAAAGTTTTTTACAAGCTCTACAAAATACAACTGACCTTTTCAAGAAAGGTGCTGATTCTCGCCAGAAAGCCCGGCTAATCCCGAACAGGACATGACTGATCGCACCAAACAATTAGCCAAACTTCTTATCAGAATTCTAATCACAACCGGATTGCTGATATGGGTCTTTAGCAAAATCGACCTTGAGCAATTCCGGCAAACTGTAAAAACGGCAAGGTGGTGGTTCCTGTTCGCCGTTTGGGTGCTGGTCGTAATAATCTTCTGGATTAACTCTATAAAGATGCAGCTTATCTTGAAAAAACAAGATTGTAATGTAAGTATTGCAACCTTGTTCGGTGTCAGTGCAGTTACCTTATTTTACAGTATGATTATACCCGGAATACTCAGCACAGGAGTAAAATGGTATATTCTCAAAAAAGACACCGGAAAGCCAAGCAACGTCCTTAGCAGTATGGTATACAACCAGCTAACGGTAATAGTTATTATGACGGTCTTCGGACTTGCTGCGTTAATGATTACCAATCCCGCATCACTATCAACGGCTGATACAGACAATCACTGGTTACTGCCCGCCGGTTGCGGAATATTACTGACGGCTATAATCCTTATTTCACTGCTGCTGTTGAACAGCAGAACAGGCGGAAAAATTATCAAAGCTTTCGGGCTTCTGCTAAAGCCTTTCCCGGCAAAAATACGCCAAAAAGCCCGGGAGATACTCGAGCAGCTTGCAATCTTTCAAAATGTTGGCGGCAGGTTCCACTTGACTATTGCATCTATCACAATAATAGCCAACCTAATCGGAGGTGTGTTGATATACTTCTTCTCTGCTAAAGCGGCAAACATAACCGCGCCTGTGGGAGTATTTGTCTGGCTCTGTACAGTTATATATATCCTGGGAAGAATTCCGATATCGGTGGCTAATCTCGGCGTCAGAGAGTTCACCTTAGTGGGACTCCTAAGTATCTACGGTGTGGAAAAATCACAGGCGCTGCTGATGTCGATGATATTATTCTCCACTGTAATTCTTATGGCCGCTATCGGCGCAATATACCAACTGTCCTGGACTGTGAGTGAAAAGAAATCGAAGTCTTAAAGTGCCCAAATTTTGGAGTGCCCAAAGTGACACTTACGTGTCATCCTGAGGCAAAGCCGAATCCCGGCGCGCCGGGATGGCCAACGAAAAATCCCGATACATCGGGATTCGCTTCGCTCAGAATGACAGCTCTGCTGTCACTTTAGCTCATTTTAGGCACTTCAGCTACCGCCCAGGAAACCTGCCGCACAGTTGCTTCACTTCGTCCCTTACCTCGTGACTGAGCGATTCATCTATCTCGTATTCCCTATCGCTTATTATTTTTACCCTCCTCAATACCGCGTCAATCAGCTCAGATGCCCTGTCCATCTCTTTATCACCCATCCCATTTTTTGTTACAATAGGCGTGCCCAATCTGATACCGCTGGTACTTAAAGCCGGCTTCTTATGGTAAGGCAGCTTCATCGCATCGACTACTATACCGCAATCTTCGAGGCATCTTTGTGCTATAGCGCCCGTCAAAGCCTCTCTGGAATTTTCCGTACTTATCAGAACCATATGGTTGTCCGTCCCCTTCGTCAGCACGTCATATCCCAAATCCGACAAATTGCCTGCCAATCTTTTCGCATTTTCTATGATTTTGAATTGTCTAACCTTGTATTCATCGGAAAGTGCTTCCTTAAAGAAAACCGCTTTTGCCGCTATATGGTTAAAATAAGGCGTCCCCTGTACGCCCGGAAACGTCGCGTCCTGAACATGTTTCCATAACGGCATGTCCCTGCCTGAGACTTTTATTTGCAAATCATAGTCCTTACCCATCAATATCAGCCCGCCCCTCGGGCCGCCCGCCTTGTACGTGCTTGTCGTTGTAAAATGTGCATAATTTACACAAGATGGATGAGCACCGGCTATCACCAGTCCCGCAATATGTGAGATATCAGCCAAAAGATACGCCCCCACGCTGTCCGCAATCTCTCTGAATCTCTTAAAATCTATCTCTCTAACGTAAGCACTGGCACCACACATAATCAGCTTGGGTCTGACTTTGACTGCTTGCTCTTTGATAGCATCATAGTCCAGAAGAAAAGTTGTTTTATCCACAAAATAGCTTTCTATCTTGAAGAATTTCTCGGTAAGCGACCCCGGCCCTCCATGTGATGGATGTCCCCCCTGGTCCACTCCAAGGCTTAATATTGTATCACCTTTGTCCAATATCGCGGCAAGAACAATCTGGTTGGCCTGGCTGCCGGAATGAGGCTGGACATTTGCGTATTGGGCGCCGAAGGCCTCTTTGGCCCTGGCCACAGCCAGTCTTTCCACATCGTCAACAATCTCACAGCCCCCATGATACCTGGCCCCGGGAAAACCCTCGCTCGTCTTGTTCTGAACAACCGAGCCAAGAGCCGCCAAAACCGCTTTCGAGCATTGGTTCGCCGCAGCGACAAGTTGAAGTGTGCTTTGCAGCCTTTCGTACTCTTTCGTTATTAACTCATAAACCCGGCTGTCTTGTTCTTTCAGAGCACTGAATATATCTTCGTGATACGCCTGCGCGCCGTGGCTCGGATTTATCGTGTTACAGACCACTAACTAAAGAAACTCCTGACAATATCGTTAAACGTTACGTATAAAATAAGTGTTCCTATAAGCGCCCAGCCGGCATAAGCTATGACCCCCTGCACCTGCTCGCTCAACGCCGAACCCTTGACCTTCTCAACCAACAAAATCACAACCAATCCCCCGTCAAGGGGCGGCAAAGGCAAAAAGTTAAACACCGCAATTACCGCGCTTATAAGACCGAGAAAATAGACGTAGTAAACCAACGGCTGCTCGGCAACAATGCGATAGCTGAATGTGATAATACCCACCGGGCCCATAAGATTCTTGGGGCTGACAAGTCCCCCAATCAGACGTTTTAAGGTTACGTAGGTCTGGGCAATAAACATAACGGTCTTTCTATATCCCATCCCGACCGCATCAATGGGGCCGCTGGCCTTGTAAAGCCTTACCAACTTCTCAAATGGAATAAAATCAATTTCAGTAAAAGATGATTTAACAGTGACGGATTCTTCGTTTGTCTCCACATTTAATACAACGTTACCTGCTATTTCCTCATTGAGCCGATATTCAATCGAGATTCGTTGGCCGCTGTATTTTCTAATTTCCCTGATTACATCGTAAAAGCTCGATACCGGCGTCCCGTCAACTACAGTTATCGCAGCGCCGCTTGGAATTGCCAGCCTTGACGGCCCACCTTCAGCATCAATAGTTTTGGCAACAACCGGATGCTCGGCATCAATTACCAGGCCAAGGCCAATCATAACCCTGTCACTATCGGCTGATTTCCTGGGCTTAACTGTAACGGTAAGAGCTTCTTCGGCACCGTTGGCATTGGTACGCAAGACCTTGACCGGCAGTTCCTTGTCTTCGTGCTTCTCAACAACCTCGCGCATCTGCATGTAAGTAGGATTCTCAACATCACCGATGGCAAGAATAACATCATCAGGCCGCAATGAAACCTCGTCATCGGCCTTTGACGCATGCTCTTCTGAGACATTGATTATACGCATGCGCGGAACCATAGAGTAAATATGGCTCAGCTCGGACTCGGACTCAATTTTCTCTTTATTGGTAATACGCCAATCCAGTTTGATTTGCGATTTAACTGATTCAACTTCGCCAAGGTCCCCGATTCGCTCAGCCACTAAGGTTACCGCCGGGACAAGAGAATTCTGAATTACTTCCTCCAGCTCCCAAGGGCTCTGCACTTCCCTGCCATCGACAGACTTGATTCGGTCGCCGGAAAGCAAGCCGGTTTTCGAATAAAGGTCGTTAGCGTCCTCTTCGGAAAGCCTTCCGATGGTCAGACTCATTGGCATAAAGATACCAAAAGCTTTCAGCGGCTCGCCCGGCAGTTCCTCGGCCACAAGTGCCAAATCTTCTTCAGAACCATCCTTGTGTCTTACTCTCAGCGGAACCTTTTCATCTCTGCCGGACAAAGCAGCCGCTATCGCGATATTGCTAAAATCGAGATCGTCCTTCTTGCCTGCAACCTCAATTATTTCGTCGCCGGCCTCCAGGCCTGCACGCGCCGCCGGTGAATCCGGAACCACCCCCCCAACCACAGCAGGTGTCAGATTTATGCCGACAAGAAAGACTATCATAAAGATAATAACGGCGCTAATAACGTTAAAAACAACCCCCGCTGCTAAAACAGCCGCACGAGTACCGGCCGTCTTATTGGCAAACGAACGGGGATCATCGCTGGTCTTGACCGGCCCGGTGTCCTCCTGGCCTAACATCTTAACAAAACCACCAAACGGAATAAGGCCCAGCCGATATTCCGTTTCGCTGGCCTTGCCCTTGCCGCCGATAGTAAAACTTAACCCACCGTCACTGGACTCATCACCTTTTTTGCTAAATAGCTTCGGCAGTATCCGAAACTTAAAACCTTCTTCGGTCCTCTGCACACCAAGCAAAGTCGGCGGCATAAAGATTGAAAATGCTTCAACCTTTATGTCGGACAATTTGGCAACAATGAAATGACCGAACTCGTGAATCAGAACAACCGAACCAAATCCGACCATAGTCAGCAGTACGTTGCCGAAAGTATTGATATTTTGGGCAATCAAATAAACAACCGCCACAAAAACAACAACAATAAACAAAATCAAACGAAAACGCTTATTAAAGATATCTTTCAGTTCCGACATTCAATAATCTCCATACACTGACTTTTGCACTTATGCCCTTATGCCCTTTTGCACTTTAATTCTAACTTCTTCCCTGGCCCATGCGTCCGCCTCGAACAGCTCTTCGAGGGATGCGCTGGTTATAACATTATGCTCATCCAGACAATGTTCGATAAGCTCAATTATATTAACAAATTCAATCCCACCCGCCAAGAACTCCTCGACCGCCGCCTCGTTCGCAGCATTGAAAACCGCCGCTGCCGCCCCGCCCGTTCGCGCAACCTCATAAGCCAACGGCAGCGCACGAAACGTCTGGAAATCAGGCTTCTCAAACGTAAGTTTACCTATCTGCTCCAGCCGAAGACGCCTGGAAATACCTGCAACACGCTGCGGATACGTCAATGCGTATTGAATCGGAAGACACATATCAGGCTCACCGAGCTGCGCTATCACCGAGCCGTCCACAAATTCGACAAGCGAGTGAACTATCGACTCGGGATGAATCAACACCTCTATTTTATCCACCGGCATATCAAAAAGCCAGTGGCCCTCGATAATTTCAAACGCCTTGTTCATCATAGTCGCCGAGTCAACGCTGATTTTCGGCCCCATATCCCAAACAGGATGCGCAAGCGCCTGCTCCAACGTTACGTTTTGTATATCCTCAACGGTAGCTCCTCTAAACGGCCCACCAGAAGCGGTCAGGATAATTTTATTAACTTCTTCGCGAGTACCTGACTGCATAGCCTGGAAAATCGCCGAATGCTCACTATCCACCGGCAAAATAGTACCGCCGTTTTTCTTTGCCTCGCTCACTAACAGCTCGCCTGCAACAACAAGCGGCTCCTTGTTCGCGATAGCGAGCTGCTTACCACACTTAGCTGCCGCAAGAACCGCAGGCAGACCAGCCGCCCCCACAACCGCCGTAAGGACGATATCAACCTCTTCGAGTTCCGCAATCTCTATCAAGCCCTCCGGCCCCGCCAAAATCTCGACATCCTGCCCGCTCAGAAGTTCGCGAAGCTGCGCTATATACTCAGAGTTTGTAACAGCAACAAACCTGGGCTTATGGCGTCTGGCCTGCTCAGCCAAAAGCTCAACATTACTGTGAGCACTCAGCGCAAAAACTTGGTAATCCGGCCCAAGAGCATCAATTACCCGCAGCGCATTTCTGCCTATCGAACCCGTTGAACCCAAAATAGCAATCTGCTTTGCCACAAATATCAATTCCAGCAATTTGTCATTCTCAGCGATGCCGCCCTATATCGTTCCCAACAAACAACGATAGTATGATAAGCACCACCAAATTGTCAAGATAAGAATACCTGCCTGTTCAAAAACTATGCATAAGAACAAAAGTCCGTGTTAGTCAGTGTTCAAGTCCGTGTCAGTCCGTGTTCAAGTCCGTGTTCCCTATAAAGGTGCGGAAATCTTTTCTTTTCGCTGATTCCTGGCCTTGAACTGCCGCGGCGTCATCCCCACAAGCCCCTTAAAAGTGCGGGTAAAATAGCTCTGATTATTATAGCCGACTTCAAAGCAAATCTCCGTGCAGTTCTGGTCCGTCGCTAACAATAATTGTTTCGCCCGCTCTATCCGAACGCTGGTCAGATAATCTATTATAGTGATGCCCATCTGCTCTTTGAATATATGTGCCATCCGCGATATGCTCAGATGCGAAGCCTTGGCTACGTCGGCAAGGGTTATCGGCTTGTTGTAATTGGCGTCGATATAATTTATGGCCGGCCTGATTTGGCTTACCTTCCGGGCATCCTGAGATGAATAAACCAATTCGATAAATTCGTTCAACGCCGTGCTAATCCACGCACACAAATCTTCCTGGTTGTTAATCCGCATCACTTTGTTTACGTACGTCAGATTCTTTTCCAGCATAACGTCAATATCCACTCCCCCTTCCACCGCCGAGCGGCTCAGAATACTCAGCAGCTCCAGCAGTCTTGCTTTAAGGATTCCCAGCTCCCCGATGGTCTTGAACAATATCGTCCCGAGTATGGAATTGAGAATCTCCTTGGCGCCGGTTCTGTCGCCGATCTTGACCTTGCCCATCAGCTCCCGCTCACTCTCCAGAGGATAATGCCACTCGGTGCCGAGTTTTTTTCTCTCCTGGATAAACTCGCCTATTTGCGACTGCTGTTCCGAACGCTCACGGCGCCATCTGATAACCCGCGGGTCGAACGAGGCAACTTCATAAAGCAGGTCAAAGAGGAACTGCGCTGCCTTGTTGATTTTTCGGCCCTGGATAAACGGCAGCTCGCGCATCGCCGCCGTCAGCTTTTTTCTATTCACACGAATACCATTTAACCGTTTTTCGACGTCCTTGACTAAGATTTGTGTTACGGGCTCCCAAAGGCATTTGCCGAAAAATATCCCGCCCAAGGCCTTGTCCTTATCCATAATCGGCACACAAACTAACACGACCCCCGCATGGCAAAGAGAAATATAAGATTGCCCGGTCTCTATCGCTATCTTAAGACTTCGCCGACGCTCTTTATTACACCTGCCCCGGCCAGCCGTGCTGCCTCGAACAATCCTGCAAAACTTCGGCTGACAATCGACACTGCACATCTGTTTTATTTCTCTGCCCCGGATATTCCTCGTCTCTAAGCCTAATTGGAAATGCTTGCAAAAAATACCCTCGATTCTCTCAAACTTTTCTTTGCCAAGCAGTTTTACTAAAGACACCTTATCAGCCATTTTGGCACACGCTCCTATGCTCTTAGACACTTTTGCTCTCGGCGGAAATTTTTCCGCCGTAGCAAGATTGTGCTATTATAGCAAATAGCAAGATAAGAACAAATGCTATTTTCCCCCGCCCGCCCCATTGTTGAGAGTGTCGTTCGTCAAAACAAGTGGATTTACCTAATCGATTCGGATATCATAATGCTCAGCTTATTACCATAGACAAATATCAGCTAAAGGAGCGATACTATTGAACTACCTTCGACTAAGATTAACGATAATATGTCTGCTGAGCTTATGTGTGCCGAGTATTTGTTCCGCTGCGGATCTATTCTCATCACAGCAGCAAAAAGCCTGCTTCCTCAAGGCCTTGAGCAAACAGGATGCCCGTTACGATCCCGCTGAAAAGATGATTCGCCGACCCTTTTCTTCGCCGGGCTATCATACAACCCTCAAAGGCGGCTACGTCCACCCGCCCCGTGATTCGCTCAACTACGCCGTGGCCCTGCTCGACAGCGGCGAACCGGACCGGCTCAAGCGGGCACAGGACATCCTCCGCAAAGTCATCTCACTCCAGGACCAGGACCCGAAAAACCGAACCTACGGGATATGGTCGTGGTTTATGGAGGAACCGCTCGAAAAGATGTCACCGCCCGACTGGAACTGGGCCGACTTCTGCGGCACACAACTTCTCCAGGTCGCCCACGCCGTCTTCGGTAACTATCCCATCAAAACTGAAACCGGCCGCGATGACAGCACCGCCTGGCTGGACGTGGTCTTATATAATGGAGCACAAAAAGATATTAACTTCGCCGAAATATCCGACGCCGCTGTCATCTTTGCCTTGTCGCTCAACGCACAAGGCGAAGCTCCGGCCTTCACTAATCTCTCATCACGAAACATTAATCATTGGGCCCCAGGCCGAACCACCGCCACCTGGCACAACATGTCATTGACCATCCCCACCAAACCTATGAAAACCTCCGAACAACGAGCTGCTGCATTGGCGGAAAGAAAGGGACAAAATCTCTGGAAAACAGAAACGCAGTGAAGTCCCGAGTAAAAAAACCTGCCCTGAGCGCAGTCGAAGGGCCGTGAGAGCAGCCAAGATTGAATATCCATCTGCGGAGAAATAAATTTAAAGGGGCCTATACCGAATCGTTCAGTATAAGCCCCGAAGTGTCACAAATTTGCTATATCAACCACACAATCAATTGCTACCTAAATCCAGACTTACGGTGTCGGCTCCGGCGGACGATACAGCCGAATATCATCAAAGTACATTGTACCTGAACCGCCAGGCTTTGTCGTATCGCCGTTAGTACCGAAACCAATAGCAATCCTGTCAACATCGGTCAGATCCACGCCCTGGTCTGAAAATGCCTGCAGGGGGATAATCCACTCCGTCCAGGTGTCTATCACTGCTGCGTTGGGATCATCGTGGTAAACCGCCGCAGTCGGGCCGGTGCTGTTGGACAAAGCCACATACATCGGCTCGGCAGCGTTGCTCAGCATCCCTACGTCCTGGTCGGTCCACTGTGAATCAACACTCATCTCTGGGAAGCTCACATTGGAGAATTTGGCCTCACACGTAAGCCCAGTGTTATGGCTGGTCACTGCCAAGCCTACGTACGCGGGCATGTCCATCCGGACTTGTACCAAATTGAACCGCTCCCACGTAGCGCCGTCCGCTGAATAATACCCCCTGACAAGTCCACCTGCTGTACGCTCCAATTTTACCCACTGAGGTGCGGTAATGCCCTCCACGAAAAGCCTGTCTGTGATACCCCCGGCGGTGTTACGGTACTGGAAGCGGACCCCGTTTTCAGGAGTTATGAACACCGCCACGTTGCGCGACCCCGGCTCAAGCGTATCGCGAATCATCACGCCGGCCTTGGCAAAAGGATCTGTGTTCTCCAGGCTCTCGACTTTTGCAATAATCGCGATTGCCCCCGTGACCTGCTTGAAGGCAAAGTGGAACTCATCGGAGGCGGCCCAGATGTCTGCACCGGAGCCGCTTATTGTGTAGGTGCCGACCGGCGCCTCGATAAAGCTGCTGGCATACGGGGGATTGCCCCTAAACCACAGTGACAGATCTATTACACCATCCCTCGTCCAGTCCCGTCCCAAAACTAAAGGCCTCTCTGCTTCTGAATATTTCATGTTATTGTCGTAGAAAAATGGCATCGACTGATCACCGCCGTGGACAATCTCTGTCTCAACGAAATGCTCTCCAGCGTCAATATCCGGCTGATCATAGCCAATCAAAGCGCCGTTTGTATCGTCGTCATATCCGTCCGTCCACGTACTAAATATATCGTCGGGTGAATAGTCATTGTAGTCCTCGAAATCGTCCACAACAACGAAGTTGACTGTCGTAAAGCTCCAGACGTTGCCTTTATTGACCGCGGCCTCGGGCGGTGCATTGACTTCATCGACCCGCCAGTAATAACTCTGGCCGAATTCGAAAAGGCCGGAGAGAGCATAAGAAGCTTCGTCCTGGTTTTCACTGACCAGTACGCCCCGCGGATCGGTTATGCCGGCTTCGTTGACATCGTCGAAAACTGTTCCGAAGTACACATTATGCTTCTCGGCTCTGTCTCCCGCCATCCAGCTAAGAACCGCGTCTCGGGGAACTTCTGTTGCCTGGTTAGCAGGTTCCGGCAGCGCCGCCTTAAGAATTAGGATTTCACCACCTGCCATAACGATTTGAATCTCATCGGCCGTCAACGCACCGCCATAGATTTGCACATCGTCGAGTAAACCGGTGTAAGTACGCCCGCCATCCGCCATCCGGCCCAGATAAATGTTCGTAAGCGGATAGCTGGGTGTTGTGTAGGTCGCTTGTTGCAATAGATTGCTGTCCAGGTACAGGTTCACATTACCATCTGCATCGCCCCAAGTGCACACAACATGGTGCCATTGGCCATCATTCATCAAAATCGGGTTGACAGGAGGATTTCCAGGGACACTCGCATCGCCTTTTTCGGGATCGGAATGGAGATGAACGAGGGGACCATGCAAAACCCGGAAGCAAAGCTCACCGCCTTCCCAAATGTTTGCCACCGGAATTTCGATATGGATGTGCATTTCATTTTCCGGACCCATGCCGCCACCGGTAGTATTGTCGCCGCCCCACCATATCGTATTTATATTTCCTGTTAACTCCGTCATATTCATCCAAAACGCTACGGAACCTGTGTCCGAACGCAGCCCCATCGTGCTTGCCGGCAGGCTGACAGAGAGACTCCCGTCGAATTGCAGCGATCCATCTATCCAGCCGGCCACCCAGTTCGGATCCCCGTCGATGGTGCCATCGTTGCCTTTGCCACTTATGTCAGAAGCGACGGCACCGGAAGTCTCATCGAGCTTATAGTGCACTAATATCTGGGCTGAGGCGTTACCCGCCACGCCCAGTACGAGAACAAGGCAAGTCAAATAAATCAATTTCCTATACATAATAATACTCCTTCACCTCGTCCCGTCTTCGACGGGCGGGGCTCAAAAAGATAAAACAATGAGCTATGCTTTGGCCACACACCAAAATCCCAACCTCTCGGGATTGTTTTCAACAGGCATCAAAAATCTCATCTGTGAGAATTCCCACTCACACAGCTTATGGTGTTGGCGGTGGAGGATACAGACGAATATCGTCAAAGTACATTGTACCTGAACCACCTGCAGCCGGATTATTCCTGTCGCCAAGACCGAGGGCAATCGTATTGACATTGGCAAGGTTCACACCCTGGTCTGCAAAAGCCTGCAGGTCGATAGTCCATTCCGTCCAGGCAGTTATCTGCGCTGCATCAGGATTATCATTAGAGACCACCGCATTGCCGTTGAGAGCAACATATAAAGTCTCAGCAGCGTTATCCGAGTTGCCCCTGAACCAAATCGTCAGCTTGTTGACACCTTTCTCCGTCCAGTCACGCGGGTAAGTCAACGTCAGGGTTGCCTCAGAGTACCCAACACTGTTGTCGTAGTAAAGTGGCATCGACTGGCTGCCTCCGTGAACGATAGTTTGCTCGGCAAAGGGAGGAGTGTCATAACCGACGAGAGAACCGTTTGTCGGGATGCCGTATCCATCTATCCACACGTTAAATATCCTGTTGCTCTCGGCCTCGGCGGGGTCAAGGTCATTGTAAGATTCAAAATCGTCCACGATAAGGAAGTTGGCCGTTGTAAAGCTCCAGACAAGGCCTGTCCACGGACTATCGGGATTGACGTTATTGACCTCATCAATACGCCAGTAGTAGGTGGCATCCCACTGGAGCTTTCCAGGGTCATAGCTCTGGGAACCAAGGTCCCTGGTGCCTTTGTATTCAGGTGAACCGGTATCGGCATTGCGTACGACCTCTTTATCCGTGCCGAAATAGACCTGGTGCGAAGCGGCATGGTCTCCCGGCGACCAGTTGAGAATCTGTGTCTGCTTTACATCCACAGCGCCATTAGATGGATTCAGGCTCCCGACGGCGCCCGGAGTCGTAAAGCCCCAGACAGCCCCTTTATATGTCCCGGCTCCGTCAAACTCATCGACGCGCCAGTAGAAAGCCTTACCTAATTCAAGTGGGCTGGGAGTATAGGTTGTAGCTCCTGCAGGGAGTCCTCCGGAGGCATTGCTCACATCGTCAAAATTATCACCGAAGTAAACATAGTGCAACATCGCACCGAAACCTGGCGTCCAGCTAAGCTTCACATCCGGGTCTACAAACTCGGAACCATCAGCCGGGTCTGGGTCATAAGTGGTCTTGGGGGGAATCGCAAAGCTCCAGACATTGCCTTTCTGCTTTGTTACGCCATCGGCCTCGACCTCATCAATCCGCCAGTAGTAGGTCGTCCCTGGTACAAGACCGTCCGGATAGGGAAATCCAGGAAAGCCAACAGTAAAATACGTTCCAACCTGATTTCCCCGGAACACCGACGAGTCGGGGGTGCCGTCGTTCACATCGTTAAAATTCTCGCCGAAATACATATCGTGCGTGGCTGCATTCTCTCCCGCTGACCAGTAAAGGCTTGCCCATGTATCCATATACAGCTCGCCATCAGCCGGGTCGGGGGAATATGCCTTCACGAGCGGCCCTTGTGGGCTTTCCGGAGGGCCGTCATCCGCCGGTGTGTAAGAGCTGTCCGTCGTCAGCACTATCCGGTCCACCTTGAATGCCGACTCACGGCGACGCAGGTTGAAAGTATGCAGGCCCGCGCTGACCTCCATCGTCCCTAAGCTTTTCCAAATCCATACGTTATGGTCTCCCGTATTATCATTGTTACCCATCTGGACACCGTCCAGACCAACCCAGCACGAGTTGCTCGCGCCACCCAGCGTGCGGCGACGCACCCAAATACTGTACGTCCCGCTCGTGTTAAACTGAACCTCGTAGGTCAGCTCGCAGGAGTTCTCCCATGCTCCATTCGTGCCCTGCGGACCGGGTGTTTCCACATAGCCCGTGCCCACAAAGCCTTCTATCTCCGTGCTGATTCCCCACTCATAAGAATTCTCGTCATTACGTCCGTCCGCTGTCATGAAGTGCTCACCCTCCATAACTACCAAGCCGCCAATTTCCTGAAAGGGTTCAACCGCATCGGCAGTGTTCACAATCAGACCGAGCACTAAAACAAAAGGGACCAGATAAATCAATCTTTCAGACATAGTAGTCCTCCTTAAAAAATTAAATTTAGATTGTTAATTGGGATGTAAGAATCTTCACTTGCCAAGCGCACAAAATACGTGCCGACTCTGTGCCTCGCATGATACACAATAACCACTCCTCATATTCGGAAAACCACAAGGATTTTACCTGTTTGAAGACCAAAATCCACAAATTTAGTCAGCTTTATTTATACCAAATCAACTACTTCCCCGTCAAGCAAAATCTCTCGAAGATTCATTCCCGCGATGGCGGGTAGCGGGGACCCCTAATCTATAATCACTCGGCCCTTACCCATTCATAGGTGGCAGTCTTTATTTTCCAAATATCTCTCTAAAAATATTAGAGAGGCAGACGTAGCTTCATAAATCGATAATTATCGCCAACGGTAACTACTCCAGCGGTATTTGATATTTAAAGAAACAACAGGTAAAATAACATGAAATATTCGGGCTAATTTGTGCTGGGAAAAAATCCACTTACAAACGGCAGATGCACCCCGTCTTTGGTAACACAGGGATAAAAATGGCAAAAAAAGTCCTTTTTCCTTAGACCCAAAAGGCTGTCCAAATTGTTATATTAACGACAAACGTTTGTTGTAGAGCTGATTAGGCGGGCCTAATGGAAGACAAGCTGCTTGTTTTGAAGTGTAAACGTGGTAGCAGAGATGCCCTGGGGCGTATCTACCAAAAGTACAAAACCGATTTACTGATTTTGGCGATTGCTCTCTTAAATGAGAAAAGTGCTGCCGAAGATGTTGTGCATGATGTTTTTGTTACCTTTGTTCAATCTTTAGAAAAGTTTGGCTTAACCGGAAGTCTCAAAGGATATTTACTGACTTGTGTTGCCAATCGTGCACGTAATACAAATAAAGCAAAACAAAGACAGCAAAACGTTGTGCCGAACCCGGCGGTCCCTGCCTGTTTTTGTGCAAACGGGCCGTCCCAGTCGATTATATGTAACGAAGGGCTGCAGCAGCTAAGCGACGCAATGGCCCAGCTTCCATACGACCAGCGAGAAACAATAATGCTGCACCACCAGGCCGCAATGACGTTTAAAGCTATCGCTGAATCACAGGGGATTTCGGTCAATACCGCTAAGAGCCGCTATCGGTATGGACTCGACAAGCTGCGGTTAATTTTGGATAACGAGGCAAAAAAATGAAACCAGCAGACAGAATAAAAAAGTTGATTAACAAATCAGATGTTACGACCGACTCCGAGGCAGATAAGAGAATTCTTGGCGAGGCTTTGGAACATCTGGAAAAACTTAAGCAAAAAAAATTGACTGCAACACAGCCAAATATTTGGAGAACAATTATGAAAAACAGAATACCAAAACTGGCCGCCGCTGCGGCGATTGCGATAATCGTCCTCGGCGGAATAACTTTCTGGCCCGGCAGCGGCCCGGAAAACGGAAAATGGTGGCTGGGTCCAACGCCCGCCTGGGGGCAGGAAATCCTGGCTAAACTTGATACAATCAAGGCCGTAACTTGTCGTGAACAAACAGTGCTTGTTATATCCGATGGCTCAAGGCATACGTCCAGCACCTGGAACATATTTTACGTCTCGCAAGATAGTTACCGTAGAGATATTTACGACGGAGATTTCCTACGGGAGATACAGTGGTATGTGCCTGACGGAGAGGGCACACTCCAACACAGCGTACGTTATGACCTGAAATCCTATTTCACACACTCAGGCGAGGGGAGTTTCGGTAGTGCGGATCCTATCGAAAGAATGCGTTCTTTTGTCAGACATTTGGATAAGGCAGATAAGTTACTGGGCGAGAAAGTCGTTGAAGGTCGTGACTGCGTAGGATTTGAAATCAGTGCAAGTAAGAGCGGAGACTATCCGGAAGAATGGATTGATTGTATCTGGTTTGATGTTGAGACAAAGCTGCCGGTGCGTATTGAGCAACGAGGCAGACCGGTTACCGGCCATGCAGAGGAAACCTGCACGATAATTCAATATCAATTTGACTACGATCCGGGCTTGTCTGCCGACACGTTTGTCCCCAGGACCCCCGAAGGCTTCATTTACGGCCATCCGGACGAGATTCGGGCGGCCGGTTGGGGAGAATACAATCCTCGTCTGAAACTGAGACCTGGGGAAAATACAATTTCAGTTGTAGTTGATCCTGGCAATAAAGTTGACGAGTCGGACGAGACAAACAACAAGGCTTCACGAGTGATTCCTGGGAGACAGACAAAACATAAAACCGAATCTGTAAAAGTGGATATTGCAATAGGGGACAAGGACTTAATAGTGACAAAACTGTCTGATGGACTTTTTGAAGCTATGATTCCAATTCATAATAAAGGCTCTGTGCCGCTTCCCCGTTTTAAGGTGTATTTCTATGCTGGTGATCCCGATAAAGGTGGACGGCTTCTATCAACTCAGAACGCAGGGCCTATCAAACCCGGCGGTAGCTGGCTGGAAGGCACTCATCCTCATCGGCTGAAACCCGGTGAAGATACTTTTTCAGTCGTGCTTGATCCTGACAATACGGTAGAAGAGTCAAATGAGACAAACAATAAATCCTCACAGACTCTTTCCAAGATCGTTTCCGAATCCGAAGAAGTGGTTAGTGTCGGGGTAATACGGGAACTGGATCTGTCCGGTGATGACATTTTGCAGGTAGAGGCCCAGGCTTCGAAGGATTTCAACTTTCCGTATTACCTGTTTATCCCTACTGGCATTGATAAGCACAATCCGATCTATATTTTAGTTGCACCAAATAATAGCGGTATGGTTTCAGACGATCCGGGAGTCCATCAGGCGAAGGCCCTAACGTTAGTGAAAAAATCTCACGCCAACAAGATGGCCAGGCGGCTTGGTGTTCCGTTGCTGGTCCCCACTTTTCCCCGTCCCCGGCCTGAGACTCACTCGTGGGCCTATACCCATGCTCTGGATATCGACACCCTTGAAATAGAAGAAGGAAAGCTCAAACGTGTCGATCTTCAACTAACGGCGATGATCAAATATGCTCAGGAGCTTCTGCGGACAAACGGATTCAAGATCAACTATAAGGTTTTCATGCATGGATTCTCCGCATCGGCGAAATTCTGTAACAGATATTCTTATCTGCATCCTGAAATGGTCAAGGCTGCTGCCGCCGGCGGAGTGAACGGATTGCCTACCCTGCCTGTGAGAGAATGGAACGGATATGAGCTTCCTTTTCCAATTGGGATAGCCGGCATTGAGAAATTAACCGGCAAACCGTTTGATGAACGGGCGTTCAGGCAGGTAGCTCATTATATCTACATGGGATCATCCGACAGAAATGATACTCTGTTCTCGCGTGAGGCTTGGCGGGAAGAAGAAGCTGATATAATCAGGAAAGCTTTGGCCGCCGAAAAGATGATGCCGGACCGCTGGGAAATAAGCAGGAAGATTTACCTCCAACAGAAACTCCCCGCGCAGTTGGTCACCTATAACGGAGTTGGCCATTCGATTCAGAGTCAAATGCTGGACGACGTCATAGATTTCTTCAAGGCAAACACCGGAGAGAAGTTTGTCCGGATAAAGCCTTTTGAATATCCCAGGAGACAATCCAAGACATCCGGGATTTCCGTCGATTTAGTCGTGGAAGATGTCGGTCTGAGCATCGAGGAGAATCCGAACGGCAGCTTTCATACGGCAATTCTCATTCATAACAGGGGCTCCGCGCCGAGCCCTCAATTTAGAGTTAATTTCTATGCAGGGGACCCTGATGATGGAGGAAGACTTCTTTCGGAACATGGTGCAGGTCCCATTATGCCGGGCGATGTTTGGGCAGAAGGACATCATGGTTTGATGCTGAAACCAGGTGAGGATACAATCACTGTGGTGATCGATCCATACAACAAAGTGGAGGAATCAAACGAGACGAACAACAAGGTTTCAAAAGCGATTCCTGGGAAACAATAAAAGAAACCTGAGACTTCCGAAAAGACGAAAGATGGTCGGCTGAAGCACTTTGTAAAACTGGTTCTCGGGAAAGATAAACACGAGATAACCTTTCAAGGACAGGAAGTTACCTGGGAAGAATGACCACAGCTATTGGAAAAAGTGCCTGATCGTCATCATATAGTTTTTGAAATAGCCACCAATTTGAATGATGACATGATCTTAGATCCAGATGGCTATATCTCCTACAGTCCCGAGTTTTATTCAATTGATTCGTCGAGTCTTCAGAGGGCTTAAGCAATAACCAATAGGCCGGGCACTTGAGCTCGGCCTTTTTATGCGCTATGATTATTATGTGGTGGTTTTTTGTTATCTATGCCAGTCTTGAGATAAAAGGTTTCATAATCCCCAGGCCTTGGCGAAGGCGGTGAAGCTGCGGTCGTAGGTCTTCTCCACGTTGTCAGGGAAACAGCAGCCGGGTAGTTGCTTGCTCGACAAATGATAGCTTATACACTCACAGCACGTCCCCTTCCTCTCACAGCCGGGATATGAGCAATTACAATTTTTTAGATTTTGTTCTTTCTGACATTCCATAAGTAGCCTTGTTAATGGTTCATTGTTTGTAGTTCATAGAAATAGAAAACGACTAAATCCAATAATAAATAGTCAATAGCAAATAGTCAATTGAAATGCAGCTCAATAATGTCTTTGTCGTTGAGAATATGGTTTCGCTGGGCGTTTTGGCCGTCATAGACGCCGGTGCCCCAGATTCTGGCGAACCTGAGTTTCTCAGCTAACTGGCGGTGAATGGCGGTGGCCATATCCATAACGGTCGAGCCAACCGGCAGTGTGAACGGGTCTGTCATATCGGCGGGTTTGCCCGGCGGCTTGGAATAAATGCGAATGATATCCAATAAGCTAAAGAGCACGCCGGAGAGTGTCTCAAGACCCGTACCGGTTTGGGCGGAGATTTCGACAAATTCAAAAGGATATTTGCACGATTGCTTCAGCCTCTGGAGAGCGTCCGGCGCGGCGATATCGGATTTAGTACAAATGCAGAACACCCTTTTAGCCAGGACGTTGCCGTGTTCATCCAAGGCTGGGGTATCGACATCGATGAGCAGGCTTTTTGATTCGAGAAAATCAAGGCAGGTCTCTAATTGTTCCTGCACCTCGGCGGAAAGGTCAATGACCACAGCAATCAAATCACAGTTGCGGTACGTTCCCACCTGGCCCGGCGCCATATAGTCAGCCGTAATCGGCGGCATATCGATTAATTGAATCTGCACATCCTCGAATGTCACCATTCCCGGCACAGGGGCGGATGTCGCGAAAGGAAAATCAGCGACGTTGACTTTCGCATTGGTCAGACTTGCAACGATGGAGCTTTTGCCGCAGTTCGGCGTACCAAGAAGAACTATCTGTCCGGCCCCACTGCGAGGCACGTGGAAAATGTCAACGTGCTTACCGCCCTTCTTTTGCGTCGCCACCTCTTTGAGCTTACTCAGTTTCCTGCGCAAATCGGCCTTGAGATGGTCCGTCCCCTTGTGTTTGGGCATCACCGCCAACATCCGCTCAAGTGCCAGAATCTTCTCTTCATTGGTTACGGCACTGCGAAACCACTTCTCAGCCTTCAAATATTCAGGTGTAAGATTAGCTGGCATTGTTATATAACCACGGATTACGCAGATTTCACGGATTGGAATCAATCAGTCTTTTAACTTCTAAAGAACTACTACCAAAGTTAAGCAACAATCCCAAGTTCAACTCACTGGATTTCAAGTAATCATGATGTAAAAGGTCGCTCTCAGCCACGCTATGTCTTTTTTTAAAACTCCGTGTAATCCGTAAAGCTTGTCCTGAGCGAAGTCGAATGGATCCGCGGTTTTTATTCAACTACTTTTTCAGCGACCAAGTCTCCTACTTCGCTTGTTGAATATCCCATTCGGCCGGCCTGTAAGCTTTTTAGCTTGTTGGCGGTTACAAACTTGACCGCATCTTCGAGCTTTTCAGCGGCCTTTTCTTCGCCCAACGTCTCAAGCATCATTTGCGCAGCGCAAATAGCCGCTAACGGATTGATAACACCTTTACCGGTATATTTCGGTGCGCTTCCGCCGATTGGCTCGAACATACTGATCCCTTCGGGGTTGATATTTCCACCGGCTGCAATGCCCATACCGCCCTGAACCATTGCCCCCAGATCGGTGATAATGTCGCCGAACATATTACCGGTTACGATAACATCGAACCATTCAGGGTTCTTGACCATCCACATACAGGTGGCGTCAACGTGATAATATTCTCTTTCTATATCCGGATATTCGGCCTTGCCCATCTCGTGGAAAGCACGTTCCCACAGGTCGTATATATAGGTCAGCACGTTGGTCTTGCCGCACAGGGCAAGGGTGTTCTTATCGCCTTTACCGCGTGCCTTCTTGCCGTATTTGCGTGCGTATTCGAATGCGTATTTCAAACAGCGGTCAACCTGAAAACGATTATAAACAGCCGACTGCACAGCCACTTCCTGCGGCGTTCCTTTCATTGTGAAACCACCCGTACCCGTATAAAGGTCGCCGGTGTTTTCGCGAACGACAACAAAATCGATATCATCAGGCCCTTTATCTTTTAAAGGCGTCTCTACACCCGGATAGAGCTTAACCGGACGCAAATTTATATATTGGTCCAGTGCAAAACGGGCCTTGAGCAAAATGCCCTTTTCTAAAATTCCCGGCGCCACATCCGGATGCCCGATGGCACCTAACAGGATTATATCGAATTTGCGAAGCTCTTCGATCGCGCTGTCGGGCAGAGTCTCGCCGGTTCTCATATATCTTTCACCGCCGAAGTCGAACTCAGTCAAATCAACTTTGAAACCGAACTTGTCCGCAGCAGCTTTTAATACCTTTACCGCTTCAACAATTACTTCCGGCCCGGTCCCATCGCCGGGTATCACTGCAATCTTGTACACTTCTTATCCCTTTCTTTATTTAATGCGATAAATCTTAGTATTTGGCCTTCGTCTGCTTGTCATTGCGAGGCCTGTCTTGTAGGCCGAAGCAATCTCTATTTAGCACCGCGTTTTACGCGGGGTTCGTTCCTTCTAATTGCCAATACTATACTCTCCAGGCACCGGCTTATCAAGAAAATCTACACCCCCGGTAGGGTATTCATCGCACACCATTATTAGCTGCTCGGGAATCAATAGACAAACAGATATTTCTGTTGCCCCCCACCCCGGTTTCAGAAACCTGTCTGGGGCTTTACGCCTCGCTGAACTCTTAGGAAGTCCTGGAGTTCGCCGTCTTGCCCGACGGGCTGACCAAGTTCATTGAAAATCTTTGGCCTATCCCATCGCCAGTGCTCGACGTGGCCATCGGCGAAAGAGAAGTTGCCGCCTTGCGAATGCCGGCCGGCCGGAAGATCCCACCACTGCAGCGGCCCCTCGGCGAAGATCGAACCCCGGGGCGGGATACCGAAGTGGGAATCGAGGATGCTGTCCTCGTGGACACCAACGAAGAAGAGGAGTTCCGATGGCGATGGATCGTCGATTTCGGATTCCTTGGCGAAACTCGGGGGAAAGAGCGTCTTGTCGTGATACGGCGTGCTATTGATGGATTGGCTCAAGTTGTAGCTGCGCGTCCTCCGAAGATGCAGGAATTCACCTTCCGGCGTTCTTACCCGCGATTTGTCGGACGGACACCGATAGATGTCGGTTGATTTGTTATAAGGAAAGAGCAGGCCCCGTTTGATATTCTCGGTGGTGGTATCGAAGGGCGCCAGCCCGGGACACCATGTCAGGTCGTTACTGAAGCCGAGCGAAGGCGCTTTGGTGTAGAGGTTATAAGCGTATCGGTTCGGCAGTAGGAGGTCGTCGTGGTCCAGCGAATAGAGTTTTGCACAGGTCTGAAGCTGCTTCAGGTTGTTCAGGCAGGTTACTTCGTAAGCCTTCGCCTTGGCCAGAGAGAGCGCCGGCAGCAAGATCGCAAGGAGAAGGGCGATAATCGCGATGACGACCAGCAACTCGATCAACGTGAAGGCCGGGCGATGCCGTCCGACCAACGAGTCGGCAGACGTGCCTTCCCTCGAGTTCGAGATCTCGTCGTCCTCGGGACTCCTTGCGGAGAACACAATTGGCGTCTGAGTTCGATGTCGCATCCTGCACCAAATACCAAATTTTTGATCTCAGACTACATCAGAACACATTGCAGTTGTAATCCAAGCAAATACTATCTCATACTTAGGGTTTTTTTGAATGAGCCGTAGGGTGGGGCTTGCCCCACCAATTCTAAATTCTTAATTCTATTCGTCATTCCCATTTTCATTTGTCATTCCCGCGAAACCTGTCCCTCTCTACATTAACAACATATCGAATCTTTTTTAAGTACATTTATTTTTGTTTTGGTCTTATGAATTTCGGTAATTCGGATCTGTTTAGAATTTAGGATTTACAAAAAATATTCACCCGCTAAAAAGTCAGCACTTTCCAGTCGCTTTTGAGCATCTCAGACAAAGGCTTACCCATATATTTAACTTCAATCCCCAACCCTCGAAGCTTATCCGTTACCCCGTACAAATCCGCACACGCAAGGCACGCCTTCACCACCACGCCGTTTTCCTGCATCTTCTTAATCTCTGCCTGCAGATTCTTATCACCCGCTAACAGTCTCGATGAAGGCCCCCAGATGATCAGCTTAACCTCATCGAACCATTTCGACTTCTTCGCCGCGTTGGTATACATAAAGCACACCTTAAACGCCACGTCCGGGTCGCCGCTGGTCCACAATACTCCAAGCTTGCTCGTCGCCTCTTGACCCTGCCCGCTGTTGCCCTTTACAATTGCACCTCTGACCAGAAAACTCACCACAAAAACCGCACACAATAACATCAAAATCTTCTTCGTCTTCATTTTTATTCTCCAAAAAATACTTCGATTAACATTTTGATAATTATGGCACATCCGTTACTACCGTCAAGTAAATATTAACTGTGGGCAAGTTCTTTGACAAAAAATTATTGTATAAACATTTCCAGCCTGTCCATATCAAGAAAAATCTGGTTGAGATTAAATTCCTTTCTTTAGTATTCTCGCCGTGCTGTGCTCGTCGCAGCAGGTAGAGATTAAAAGTTAGGATTTACAATCTCCGATTGCCGGTTTTCGATTGAGAAAAATCTGCGTTAATCCGTGGTTCTTTTTGTTATATGCTCCAACAGTCCGCCGTCTTTGATTATCTCAAGCGCAAAGTCGGGCAGCGGCTTAAAGCTGATATCAATACCGGCTGTTTTGTTCTTAATCAAGCCATTTTTATAATCAATTTCCACTTCATCGCCGTCGTTGATTTTTTCGAGCGCATCCGGCGATTCAATAATATAAAAGCCATTATTAATGGCATTACGATAGAAGATTCGGGCGAAAGTTTTTGCAATAACCGTTTGCACCTTTACGCCTCGAATGGCCCAGACGGCGTGCTCTCTGCTCGAACCGCAGCCAAAATCCTCACCGGCCACAATCACATCACCTTCTCTGACCTTGTTGACGAAATCCTTGTCCAAGTCTTCCAGACAATGACTCGCAAGTTCCATTTTATCATCGGTATTCAAATATCTCGCCGGAATAATCTCATCCGTATTTATATGGTCTCGTTTGTAAACGTGTGCTATAGTCATAATTGTTTATCCTCAAACCACAGATTTCACAGATTAGTTGATCACTCGTTTGTATTGCAAGGAACTCGCACCAAAATTGAGCAGCAGACCTAATTTTAAGCTTGTCGCTTTTAGATAGTTTAGAACTTGAGCTGTTTCTACTCCTGTTAGTTCCTTAATTGCTTTCAATTCTACCAAAACGGCACCGGCCACCAGAAAATCACAAACAAATTGTTTCACGTTTTTTTCTTTGTAAAAAACATCAAGTGGTTTTTGTCTTTCAAATGAAACGTCCCGTAAGCCAAATTCGACAGCCAGCGCTTCTTCATACACGCTTTCCAGGAAACCACATCCAGGTGTGCCATGCACCTCCATTGCGGCACCAATAATTTCTTTTGTCAAGTCCTTGTACAAAAATTCGCGTTCAGACAAATTAGCTCCTTTTCGTAGTTATCAATCTGTGTTAATCCGTACTAATCTGTGTAATCTGTGGTCTCGGGTCGGTTAGTTTGCCTTCGATAGCTGACGCCGCCGCCGTTGCCGGGCTGGCTAAATAAACTTCACTCTCCGGATGTCCCATCCTTCCGACGAAGTTCCTGTTGGTTGTGCTGACGCACTTTTCACCAGCAGCCAGAACACCCATAAAGCCACCCAGGCACGCCCCGCAAGTCGGTGCGGAGATTACACAGCCAGCCTCGTAAAATATATCGAACAGGCCTTCGTCTTTTGCCTGCTTCCAGATAACCGGCGTCGCCGGCACAATCAAAGTGCGGATGGCGACCTGTTTTCCTTTGAGGATTTTCGCTGCGATTCGCAGGTCTTCGATTCGGCCATTCGTACAACTGCCGATATACGCCTGGTCCATTTCTTTACCGGCACATTCGCCGACAGGCACGCCGCCGCTCGGCAGGTGCGGAAGAGCTACCATCGGCTCAATAACCGAGCAGTCAAACTCTTCGACCGCATCGTATTCTGCGTCACTGTCGGATTCATAGACAGTGTATTCTGTCTTATCTTTCAGATGCTCGCCGAGATATTGTTTTGTTACATCGTCAAAAGCCATTATGCCGCTTTTCGCACCGGCCTCGATGGCCATATTTGTTATGGTCATTCTCGCTTCCATCGACATATCTTTCAGCGCCGGCCCAACAAATTCCATCGCTTTGTAAAGTGCCCCGTCCGTGCCGACCCTCGCGATAACCGCAAGAATAACATCTTTACTATAGACCCCGTGCCCGAGTGAGCCGTTGAGGATAAACTTAATCGAAGCCGGCACTTTGAACCAGAGTTGTCCCATCGCAATTGCCGCCGCCGCATCCGTCGAGCCGATACCTGTACTGAACGCCGCAAATGCTCCGTATGTACACGTGTGCGAGTCGGGCCCGACAATAACTTCGCCCGGCCGAATATGTCCCTGTTCCGGCAGCAGTGCATGACAGACGCCGGCCCTGCCGATTTTGTAATAGTATTTTATATTGTGTCGTTTTGCCCAGCCGTCGAGCCGTTTATGAAGCTCGGCACTTTTGATGTCCTTGGCCGGCTGAAAATGGTCCGGCGTCACAACAATCTTTTCACGGTCGAACACCTTATCGATACCTTTTTCTTCAAGCATCGAAATCGCCGGCGGTGTCGTAACATCAACACACAGAACGATGTCAATCTTCGCATCGATAAGCTCATCCGGCACGACTTTTTCCTTGCCGACCGCTTTTGCTAAAATTTTCTCGGTTATCGTCATACCCATAACTATTTATCCCTATCCATTACGTGTCATTTCTGCTGTATTGCTTGCCCCGTACCAAATTGCGACAGCAGCCTATTTGGTGCGGGTTCATTCCCATAGGCTTGTTTTGCTCTCCGTAAGTTAATTACTCTTCATACATGACCTACGCTTCACACATCCTAATAGTAAAAAGCCATAAATTCGAATTTCGAATTTCCAAGACTATAGTTCCGCTTTTACTTCGGGCTGCTGACCTTTGTTCTGTGCCGAGACCATTCTGTTGATAGCGTCGATATATGCCCGCGCACTC
>SDBU01001037.1_pt1 | contig 40873 bp, 68 predicted proteins | sample 2277071 | NCBI WGS metagenome assembly SDBU01 (sample SAMN10397929, study PRJNA504765) | marine sediment metagenome | isolation source: marine sediment core GS08_GC12, 126 cmbsf | place: Arctic Ocean: Gakkel Ridge, Loki's castle | collected 2008 | reverse complement strand
AGGAAAACAGTAGTGGGACGGCTCCCCGCCGGCTGTCAGGCGTGGGAGTCTCTTTTTGCCTTTTTTCAGCCCCAAGTCTAGCGGTGAGAAAAACGGCGATTTTAAGACCTGGTGTGATTAGGTGCCTCCAAAATTCCCTTAAAAAATTGCAACAAGGGGCTTGACAAGCTAGGGGAAAGGTGCGACACTTGTTGCATGGCTATGGGACAGGGTGCTACAATCAAGGTCATGACTGATGACCTTCTACCAGTAGGTAAGGCAGCAAAGGCATTGGGCCAGCACCGCACAACAGTTTACCGCTGGATAGAGGCACAGAAAATCATTGCCGTTAAACTCGGCGGTGTTTTATTTATTCCAAAGACCGAAGTGGAGAGGTTAAATAAACAAGCCGCTGAGAGTTAATCAGCGGCTTGAGCAAAGGGGCCAGAGGCTGTAACCTCACCACCTTTATGCTATTCTACCACAGCCTCAAACGTCTGGTCAAAAGGGGAAAAAGGAAAAATGAATAGGATGCTCCTAATCATTCTTAGTCTCATTCTAGCTATGGCAGTGGGGCTTGGTGGCTGTATTACTGTCAATCCGCCAGAAGAAACAGAAGATGCCATAGAGCCAGCACCAGTAGAAACAGTACCCGATCCGGAACCTTGGTCACCAGATAGAGACCACATCTTAGTAGTTCCCAGAGAATACTTAGAGCGAGAAGATGGCTGTACAATCAACGTGCCCCCCGCTGATTACAGGATAATACCGATCTCTGTAGGAAAATATGAACACCTTGCTGGCTGGGGCTGGAATGCAAAAGGTATAGCAGAGGATCATATTGATTCCTGGCTAGTTAATAGCACCGGCGGTAAAGTTAGTGAGTCGGGCAGGACATTCAATTATTCTTGCACTTATACTGTCAGTGGTTCCCCAGGGCTTCCTCCGGGCACTTGGTATATCTATCTAAGTAATGAATTTACTTCATCAAGCGCCAAGGCGGTTACGCTTCGTGTACGTTGGAATTAAGCACTAAGAGGAGTAAACATGAAGCGACACCCTGAAGTTAATACCTCAAAAAAGCTGGATGGGGGAGAAGGATTCGAACCTTCCCTACATGGTCCAGAGCCATGTGTCCTACCGCTAGACTATTCCCCAGCGACCGACGTCAGGTGTCATTTACATGACGTCACAGAATCGAAATCTGGGCGTTTTTTCGGGGTGGTGAATGGTATTATACCTCTCAATTTGCCCCAAAAAAGGGCAGGGATTGGGCAACTGCTTCAGAGTTTGCTTTCCTATCCTGGCATAGATGAAAACTGCGACCAGCTGAGGAGGAAAAAATGAAACTCAGCACAAGACTTTTAATCTTATTGTCGGGGCGGCCGGATTTGAACCGGCGACCACCTGAACCCCATTCAGGTGCGGATTGCCCCGCGGGGCAAGAAACAACCCCGCACCTGATTCACAATCAGGTGCGCCCCCTCACCCCCGATTGTAACTTTCGTCCTGGCTCATTAGTGCCAGATGCCCCTTTTCCTATCTACCGCCTTATACAAAGTAGTCTGCGACCTTCGCCTTTTCCTCACCCAAATTCGTTAATAAAGGTAGGAGGTGATTTGCATGAAAACTGAGAAGGCGGTAAGAAATTTTCTTGAGGCAAAGGCAGACCTATCCCCGCGCACCCTGGAGCAGTACTCGGGGGCGCTGGCCTACCTGGGGCGGGAGTCTCCAAAGATGCCGAAAAAACCAGAGTCCATCCGGAAGGTCCTAAACAGTGTAAAAAGCATCTGGGTTAAGGATGCCTACTGGCGAGTCTGGAAGTCCTTTTTTCACTGGTGCTGGTGGGAGTACAACACTCCTAACCCCATGGACAGGGTGCAGAGACCGAAGCTCCCTGACGTCGAGATGAGGGCCCTCGACTCCAGAGAGCTGGCGATGGTAGTGGCCGCGGCCGACAAGCTCCGGGACAAGTCCATAGTCGCCCTGGCTCTTGATTCAGGTGTGAGAGCCAGCGAGTTTGGTCGCCTGCGCATCCTTGATATCGGCGATGACACAGTGAGGATCTGGGGCAAGGGCAACCGGCAGACCCGGGTCCCGATAAGCCCCGAGACCCACTACCTACTACAGCTCTTGATGGGCCAGGACGGTAGCGGCGGTCCGAAGTCTCTACTCTTCCCTGGGGGCGATGGGAAGCCCTTGTCCAGGTTCGCTGTCTACCGCATCGTCCGCCGGTGCATGGAGCGAGCTGGCATCCCCGGGCCAAAACTTGGATCACATTGCCTTCGTCACAGCCTTGGGAAGGGCTATGTCGCCGGCGGTGGGGATGCTTTCACGCTGAAACGCATAATGCGCCACCGGAATATTGCCACTACTCAGAAGTACGTAAATTTGGCCATGCCTGAGGTGGTGGAACAGCACCATCAACATTCGCCGCTGCGGGCGGCAATTCGGGACGCCCAGGGTTTCCAACAGAGTTTCTTTGATAAGGCAAAAGCCGTAAGAGAGGCTGAAGAGATACTAGCTAAAAAGGAGGCTTAAGGATGACCACTCAAGCTCAAGTCCAGGGTCTAGGTGAATTTCCCCGGTGGGGCTTTACCCTGGAGCATGATGGCGCCATGGCTGTCTTCCTTCTCCATGAAGGGGAGACCGTGGCCTGTTTTAGCCAAACAGGGGCAACGGAAGAGAGCCTGCAGAGAGAATGTACCAACCATCTAGCCACAAAACACAGAAAGGAGAACGACAATTGAATGATATGAAAGACTGGCTTTGGCTCGTTGAGACGACCAAGGGCAAATTCTTCATAACCGTGCTAGGGAATTGGACTCAGGAAGAGGCTGCCAAGAAAATCCAACTGGTGTTCGATAGGATAACGCCCGATATCACCGCCATGATTCCGAGAAAACGAGTCACCGGTCCCGGTGATGCGATGGGCACTATATATCAACAGGAAGAGCCAGAAGACGAGCCAGGCTTCTCTTTCTTGGCCGGTAAGAAACTCTGGGAGGTCTGCGGCCGGGGAGTCGAATACGAGGCCGAGCGGATACTCTTGAAGAAAGAGGCCAACCATGAATGATATGGAAGTACTGCAGCGGGCCTATGAGCGAGAAAACGATACAAGGGACCGACGGCCGCCTGGACACCGCAACTGGGAGTTTTACACCATCGGCGCCTCAAGAGATGATATCCGGCGTCTCCTGGATGAAGGTATGCTTATCATCGCCATGAAGACCAGCACAGGCCTGACGAAGTACAGATTAAGCCCGAAGGGCAGGGACTTTGTTTTTGCTACCACGATGGAGCGGGAGTTCTCCAGGGTGCCGGCTTCCTCTGTCCTGGCGGCGATGGACCTGGTTGTCGGTTTTGACGATATCAAAGACGCCATCGCCAAGGCGGTGGAATCCCGCCGGCGGATTAACTTTCTCCTCGAGGGGCCGCCGGCCTGCGCCAAATCGTTATTGCTCGAGGGGGTGCGCTCGGCGGTACCCGACGCCTATATCGCTTTCGGCTCCCGCACGTCCGCCTCCGGATTGTCTGATGCCCTATTTGAACATCAGCCGTCGGTGCTCCTGCTGGACGAGGCAGACAAGTTGCATATGGATGTATATTCCGTGCTTTTGGGGCTTATGGAGAGTGGGGAGATCCTGGAAACTAAGTCAAGGAAAACTAGAGGTATAAAGCTAGACACAATGCTGATAGCAGCCTGCAATAGCACGGCAAAGATGCCCAGGGAGTTTCTATCTCGTTTTGCCCTGCACGTCCTTTTCCCGACTTATACCAGGGAGGAATTCATTGATGTTTGCCGGGGATTCCTCACCCGTGCGGAGCAATGCCCCGAGGATATCGCCGACATTATCGGTCGGGCCATCTTTGACTATGACCTGGGCGACGTGCGTAAAGCCCGTGGAGTTTGGCAGCTGATGACGGCTCCCGACCGGGAAGAGGTCCACCGCGTTATTAGGCTGATGCTGAAATACAACCCTGACGGCCATAAGCGTACGAAGTCTACCAAGGGAAGCCGGCTGCCAGGAATATAGGAGGACAAAGTGGTACAGAATAGGAGGGTACAACAGATTGAAACTGATTTCCTGATTCTTCATGTAGGGCTCTGTGATGCGGTGATATGTACAAGCCTATCGGTAGAAGAAGCCACAAGGCTATTAAACGCAAGGAGGCAAATAGATGATAGGGACATATTGCACGGAGGTTAAGAAATTCGAGCGCGGCCAGATGTTTAGGCACTACTGTGTTGGCTGCGTCCACAACACAGCCAACCTTGGTGATACCGAGATTAGTTGCCGGTACCTCGAGTATCGCCATTCGGGTAGGGGACCTAATTCAAAGCCTTCTATCTCGATACCGCTGGACATGAGATAGATAACCAGATGTGGCAGGACGCCCAGGGGAATATCACTGAAGAGTAATTGATACTGTGGAACAAGAAGTAGCTTTTGTAACTGAAGACAAGTGGATGAGAGAAGAAGGCGGTCGGCTAGATGCGACGGACCGAGCACTACTCAAGGAAGCATCCAACAACGGCCGAGTGCATGTACGGGTAATCAATATACAGGAGATGCTAGAAGCGATGAGGGAGACCGAGCCCAAGAAATACAGGAGCTTCCAGAAGGAAATGGAGAAACAGGCCGGCAAGCGGGTGACTTTTGAAGAACTGGTTGAACTGGGGCGAAAAGCCGATGAAAGAATGAAAGAGTTTAACGAAGTCGTTTCTCCTATGACCCTGGGGCAGGCAGCCCAGATTCGCCAGTGGCGCGTTGGTGGCCACATGACCTGGCGCTCTGTAGCCAAGGCAGCCTTCTCTGAGAATTATTACAGATACCCTGGCCCTACCTCTAATCAAATCATGGGCATGGCATTGTGCGAAAAGGCAGCTCAACTCTTCGGCGAGAACTTCAGGGAAGCTCCCTGGAATTAATAAGGAAGGTCGCACAGGAAGAGGATACCGTTGAAAGGAGAGAAAGATGAATTACTTAATGGTCAAGAGGGAATTAGAGACTCTGGGGAAAGACTTGGCGCAGATGGCGGAGGGTATCATAGGTCCAGAGCCTCCCGAACTTAAGCCTGGAGAACCACAACCTGGCAGGATGGCCAAACCTAAGGAGGAGGTTAAAAAAGAGATTGACTATGTCTCGGCCAAACTGGAGGCGATATCAATGTTAGTCGAGGATAAACAGTAAGCGGATACTGTTGAAATGTTAACTTGGAGTTAACAATGGTACGAGGGATTCCAATTAAAGATCTATATCCAGAAACCTTAGAGAAACTGGGCATTAATGTTGACCATGATGATGAGCTGGTAGACTCGAGGTTAATTGCTCTAGGCAGGGTATTCCGTGCTTTGAAAGGGATAAAGACCCGGAATGCTTTATGGGCACTAGAGCAAGCCCAAATATATGTCCAGAATCAAAACGATGGAGGGGTGGTAGATTACAAAGCCTTAATTGAGGAAGTGGATGCCGGAAACTATACACCACCTATCGGCTGGACTATCCACCAAGTAGCAAAGGCTTTCCAATTGAAACCTTCCGACCTCAAACAGCGTGGGAGGAAGGCAAATGTAGCTTTAGCTAGGCAAGTAGCCTTTTATATCCTTTGTATGACGAATGAATACACGCTAAGCCAGATTGGCCACGCCCTCGGGGACCGGAGTCCCGCCACAGTGAGTCATGGGTTTCAAAGAATAGCCAGCCAGGTCAATGGTGATTCAAACCTAAAAGGGAAAATATCCGAAATACATTCGAGGTTACTACTCGAGTAAGTAGTATAGGTAGCGGTGTCGCGGGGTAGAGTAGTGGTCACTCACTGGCCTCATAAGCCGGTCACGTGGGTTCGAATCCCACCCCCGCTACCAAGTCGACAATTGTAAGGAGGTAACCATGACATATCAAGTGAAACGGGAAGAGGTAACTCAAGAGCAATGGGAGGAGATGAAGAAAATCGCCCAGGAGAATGTATGCGGGATTTGTGGCGCCGAGCTCCAGATACATACCAATCCCGAAAATGGCACCATAGCGGTCGGCTGCCTGAATCGTGACCATCACGGGTATATTGAGCGTACCACTTACACGCAGGAATTCAGGCGTGGTGCCGAGATTCACCCCGCAATTCGCGACAAGATCGAGCACAGAATGATACTACCTGGGGGACAGCCAGTTGGAGTAGCCCTCTCCATGATTCAGACCCGCTTCCCCAGGGCGGATATGGACGAGCCATCGGCGGCTCTATTCCTGTGGGATTGTGTGCGTTTAGATTTAGACCCCTTGCTGGGGGAGATCTTCCCGGTCTCCTTCAAAACAACGGCTAAGGATGGCACCAAGAAGATAGTAGTGCAACCCCTCATTAGTGAGGATGGCTGGTTGTCGCTGGCTGCCCGGAGCTGCGCCGAAGCCTGGGCGGGGCCACCGAGGACCATGCGCATTGAAGAGTACCTCCAAACACAGGATGCCTACAAGGAAAAACCCTACACCGAGGTCAAGGAAATCGCTAATGAAATCAAGAAGGATCTCTGTGGTGATCCCGAATCCTATGTCTGGGTCGCCGTAGGTCACCGCAAGGATCAGGACGACGTGGCTACCTACGGTTGGTACAAGACCTCTGAGAGCAAGAAGAAGGACAAGGCAGGCAAGGAATATGAGCTCTCCACGCCGGCTCGCGACCTACCAGGCAATCAGGCCAGAGTCCGCGCCATAAAACGCTGGGTTCGTGAGGTTTTCCCCGAGGCGAAGTCCAAGATGAAGGAAATAACTGCCACTTGGATGGAACGTGCTGGCGACGTGCGAGATATCCAGAATGTTATCGAGGCCGAATACCATATTATTACCGAAGAGCCGCCGAAACTTGCTGAGAAAACCCGTGAGCCACCGGGGATGACACTGGGGGAAGGAAAGGTCGGCACCGCAACTTTAGCGGCCGCACCTAAGGCTAGGACAAAGGCAACAAATCCAGAGACGTCCCCGGAAGAGTCAATTGAGGGAGAGGGCTTCAATATCGAGCTAACCTGGCTCAAGGAGAGCCAGAAAGCACTTAAATGGTCAGATGAGACAATGCTCTCTTTCCTGGCCGGAGAGCCTTATAAGGTGAGCGGCAAGAGTGTCACCGAAGCCCTGGGTAAGCTTACCCGGGAGCAGGCCGAGGACTTTACCAGGGAGATAAACCAGAGGATTGAGAAGCAGCAGCCTAATCTTATTTGAGAGAGGCTAAAGGCACTAAAGACGGAAGAAGGAATGAGATCAAGGGGGATAGATAATGCCCAGGCGTTCATCGGTGCTGTTGATCAACGAACCGCCACTTCAGGCATTGCCTTCGTTGGCTTGCCTGGTCGGGATCAACGGCGCGATTATTCTTCAACAGATGCACTATTGGCTTCAGGTATCGGAACACCGAATTGAGGGCTATACCTGGATTTACAATTCATATAACGCCTGGGCGAAACAATTTAAGTGGTTGAAGCCCCATGCGATCCAGTGGCACATTCGGGCGCTAGAGAAATCGGGGTACTTGATTTCCCGGCAGTTCAAATACAAGACGAGGAATAATACGAAGTGGTATCGAATTGATTACGAAAAACTGGACGCCGCATATAGGGAGCAAATAGACTATCAAAAAACTGATAGTGACAGTCAAGAAACTGACGGTGACGGTGAAAAAACTGATAGTCATAGTACAAAATACGGACAGTCTTTGAAGCTAAATTTGGAACAGACTACACAAGAGACTACACAAGAGACTATAACAGAAGATATTCAATATATATGGCAGGAGACTTTAGTTCATCTTAAAGAGAAAGTCAGCCCTGCAAACTTCAAGACGTGGCTTGCTTTGACGGTGCCGACGTCGTTCGATGGTACGCTATTCCTGGTCAGCGCCAAAAGTGAGTTCGCCGCCGAACATCTGAATAAGACTATGAGTAGTCTTATTGAAAGGGTATTGACTGGCATTGTCGGCGGCCAGGTGAAGTTCAAATGCCATTCAGGAAGATGAAAGTCCGCCGGTGGCTGGATGAGATAAAGAGGCTGGAGGCAGTATAAGCGGGGCTGCAGGGAGTCAAGGTAGCGTATGTTATACGCAAAGGAGAGTAAATATGGGATTTTCTACACTAGGAAATGTTGGTTTAGTTAGCTGGGCGATTTGCACAGACCTCCCGAAAGATGAAGCAATAGCTAGGGCTAATTCGCTGAATCCTACCGGTATTTCAAGCCGGTGGCAGCTATCTGAAGATAAGTTCCCGGATGGCAAGGAAAACCCGCACGATTGTCCCGACAATCCAGGGCACAAGCATTATTTACTGGAATGTTAAGCGTATAACCTGTTATACGCAATGAAAGGTAGGAGGGAGATGGAACTAGCAAGAGCTCAAAAGATAGCGGAGAAGATTAAAGCTGTATTGGAGTCTTCGTGTGAAAGGATCACAATAGCCGGTAGTATTCGCCGGCAAAAGCCCGACGTGGGTGATATTGAGGTGCTCTGCATTCCGAAATATATCGCTGGCGTCGACATGCTAGACGCCAAAATACAGACAATGATCTACTTCGACATGTTGGGCTATCGGTTGAATAAGCTGGGGAGCAAAGTCTATGGTCCCAAGAATAAGCTGCTTGTCCACCTTCCCAGTGGTATCGGTGTCGACATATTCTCAACAACGGAGGAGTGCTGGCCGGTGGCCCTGGTGGTGAGGACGGGCGGCAAGGTTACAAACCAGCGTATATCTATGGCAGCCATAAACAAGGGGTTTCGCTTTCATGCATATGGCTCGGGTTTTACGACTCCCAACGGGGAGATTGTGTGCCGCTCCGAGCGAGAGGTATTTGAGACTATTGATTTGCCCTACAAGGAGCCGCAAGAGAGGGAGTGATGGGGCGGTATGATGAAGTAATTAGACTAAGATTGGCCGGGTTCTCTGACACTGAAATCAGCCACATGCTGGGGATCACCGAGAAGCAAGTCAGACGAATCGCATCTAAGATTATGCTCACAGCGGGAGAAGTAGCTTATCTCCTCGGCGTCGGCGCTAACACAGTGAGGCGGTGGAGCAACGGAGGAATATTGAAGTCTTACCGTATTAGCCCTCGAGGCGATAGAAGATTCCGGCGAGAGGATATTGACAGGTATCTAAAGGAAAGGCACACAGGAGAAGAAAGGAGTTAGTATGGCCACAACAGTTGACTTAGACCAAACCAGGAAAGAGATCCGTCATACCTTTTCTTTATGGGACATTGATCCCTCAGAATTTGAGATAATCTGGGAAGAGGACAGGAGCTCAGGGAGAATAATAAGGCGCCCAGGCGCCACGGTGAGGTATATGCGTAATGGCAAATGGCAGGCAGTTTTATGCTACGGCTTTTCTACCCGGTCTGCCAATCTTAGGCAGTGCTTCTTGTTAATTGAGAGATTAAGGATTGCAGAGCAGCACGGGGTACAGTATGAAGGGCTGACATTCACCAAAGACCTAGCCACCATCACTGGGGAGTCTTCCAGGAAGCAAGACCTGCTTGATGCCTACGATATCCTGGGAGTAAGTCCGGATGATCCTGTTGACCTGATTAAGGACGTGTTCAGGCGTAAATCAATGTACTACCACCCCGACAAGGGCGGCGATGCGGAGAAATTCAAAAAGCTCAACAATGCCTACGAGCTTGTAATGAAGAGCAGGGGGGTGCAGTGAGCGAAGTAACTAATCAGGGAAAGATATGTCCACAATGTGGTGCCGAGGGGAGATGGCACGGTGAGCATGAAACAGCCGTCAGGAATTTTGAAGTGGGGAGGGTAAAACCAGAGATGATCAAGAGAAATATAGTAGATGTTGGCTGGCGGTGTTGGAATTGTGGATATGAGTGGGGCTTTGAGCTGGTGAAGATGCTTGGTGAAAGGGGAGCATAATAAGTCGTTCTTATCGAGAACGCTAGAAGTAAATAAATAATGAAATGCCCTGTGTGTAAAATACAAAGAAACATCCAGGAGCAACAGGTCTATGGCGGGCCACTGGTTACTATTCCAGCTCCTCTATACCAACGGAGCTACCCAAGTGAACCTGAATACATATCCCCACGCTGTTCAGATTGCTTTGACAGGGCAGTAAAGAAGAAAAAATAGCGTTCCGAGGCAGAACGCTGAAAGGAGGCAAACATATGGCAACTGAAGTAGAAATCCTGGGGCATAAAGCGAAGATAGAGAGGGTTAGTGGACAGGTAAAACAGGAACCTTGGCACAAGGAGGACCAGCTGGTAGTCTGGCTGGCCTTTGATGAGGCTGTGGGGAGCGTCTTATCCTTCGCTGTTCTTCTCCCCGTGAAGAAGTATGAGAGAGAGGAGTTTCTTTATAATGTCCGCCGGCGGGGAGAAGAAGAGTTGCAACGTATCCTGGAGAAGAATGGGAAGGAAAAGAGGGAGATGAGGGAAAGGGATGAGCGACAGAAGTCTCTTGACGCTGTGGCTGCCGAGGTCCAGAGCCTTATTGAGTAAGAGGAATGAGCTGCCATGAAAGAAGGAAACTGCGTCCACCACTGGATTATAAACGATAAGGATATTGGGCGCTGCATCAAGCCTGGCTGCGGGGCGGTAAGAGACTTTGGGAAGGAGTTGACGAAGTGGAAGAGGGGAGTGGAGGAAGAGGGAAGGGTAGAGCGCGGTCAGCAGAGTAAGAGAGGCCGTCCACGAAAGGCTAAACTGGAGGAGCTAGTCTGAGTATCCTTACGAGCTAGCAATTACTATCCCTAGAAGCACAGCCCCAACGCCGAAAAACCACGGGAAAATCTTCATTAGTAGCATGTAGACCGGCTCATGGGTTTTCACTTCCATGATAACCGCGCCGAGTATCCCTACGGAGCCTATTGCCAGTAAAGTTATGGCTGCTACTAACATTGTGTGCCCCCCTATTTCTTTACCTCAGTGCTCATTGGACTGATTTGCAGGGTGCTGCCCCAGATTACAGTAAGCTTGTACCTACAATACCGCCGTCGCGTAGCCCATTAAGAAAAAGTCTACAGTGACGCTCTCTATCTTCCCTTCAACCCTTGAATTAGCGTCACACTCTACAAAAGCAAACGCCTCACCACTATCAACATAGTAAATGTCTTCGGCGCTGCCTTTTCTGCGTAAAGCATACATATCTTCCAGAGGCCAGCCGTTAATTTCAAAGAATAGCATAACTGCGCCTGGTGCTTCAACGGAACAATCTACATCCTGGTATGCACCTATTCCCGCCAGGCTCTTGTCATCGGCATTTAACTTAAAGATTGCCCCCTGTGTAACATACCCGACCACATAGAACTCATTATTTACATGGCTTCTCCACGTCTGAAATCTTTGGTTTCCGTCGCACCCGATAATAGCCCAACAGTGGTTACGGAGGGTTTGATGGCGGTCATCAGAAGAACCATACTTACGCAAGCCAATATTGTAGCCGTCTTGACAAAGTACTTCAATGATTAAACCGATGGCATTTGGACATTCTGTCGGGCAATCTTGAGTAACCCAGGTGTCTAAAGTCACACCAGTCTTTTCAACGGCATTAGTCAAGAAAGTTACACCCGCTGTTGTATAACCAACCAACCAAACTTCTTGATTGACAAGGTTTTCTAGATAAGCCTGAAACTCTCGGTTTTCATCCACACCAATAGCAGCCCACATGTGACACTCATCATCTAAGTGCCAAGTGTGGAAGTCATCCGATGAACCCTTCTTACGAAGCCCTATGTCACGAGCGGTAGTAAGGTGTTTATTTATGACATGGAGAATGACACCGGTAGCTCCCTCGGGGATATAGGCGCTGCAATCCACATCTTGCCACCCAATTGCAACCGGTGATACATTGACATAGGTAGCCAGATTATAGAAAGACTGACCGAAGCCCAGCGTAAAGCCCAACACTACCTTGACCACTCTAACATCATTGGCATTGATGGTATCTTCAACGTCGGCAGCTTTCCGAGCCAGCTTGAATATGAGCGAGTCGCCTGGTTCCCATTGAGTCGGCATACTAATAATACGTGCTCTGTTTAGTTTGCCTGCTCCGGCATTTGTCTGGAGTATATAATACTCGCTGCCTAGCGTATCATCCCAAGTTTCACCAGGTTCTTTACCTAGAACCTTAAACCCGAATTTGGCATCCCCCGCTCCCAGCGACTCCCAATAAATGTCTACAACCAGGTTCTCAGAGAGATAGTCGAGGGTCAGATATTTTTGCCAGTTAACCGATTCTTCCACCGTATGGTCGAAATCGAGAACTTTGTAGGCGAAGTTAGCCCCGTCCACAGTAGCCAGGGCAGCTGGATTGGCTACTGGGAGAGAAGCATCTTCAGGGAGTAATAGTTCATTCCAGTGAGAATATTTGGAAGTGATGGTAAAGTCGATTTCATCATCAGTAGGGTCATCGGCCACCGCATTAAGCATGCCTGCACCCTGGATAAGGTTCAGCCGGGGGCGAGTTCCAATATCAGACCCTGAGTCCTTACGGACAGTCACCCCAGCTATACCGACAGAACCCCAAGTAGCGCCATTATACTTCTCTATTTGCCCTTCGGTAGAGTTCCAAATCTGCATGCCGGTAGAGGGAGCGAGGGCATCTCTCTGAACGGTGGTGAGTGAGGGGAGCTCGAAATAGTGGTCAGCGCCATCGGTCACAACTACAGTGCCGATGTTGCTTATACCGTAGGCTCCCCAATCCTTATTGGCATCTATATCGAGCTCTGATAATTTGGTTACACCTTTAATTAGGAGGCTCACCAGTTATCCACCTCACTTTTTATTTCATCCAGCTCATCCTTGGCTTCATCCGCTATACCCTTTGAATTATCTTTTAAGTCATCCATAGCCTCATTGCCAAAGGTATCTGCTCTCACTATCGTATCATACCTCTTAATCTTTTCAAGGAGAGCCGATACCCTATCGCACTTTTCTGAAACAGTCATCACATAGCCTCCAGCATGTAGTCGTAATCTATCGCCTTACCATCATCGCCAGCATTATCACTCTGGGCGGTCACTCTTAGCACTTCGTGTATCCCAACTGTGCCATTTACAACCCATAATCCGTCAGGGTCAGTGTCCTTAACAAAGTCCTGGTCATAGACCTTTCTCTCCACCGCGTTTACCTGCATGTACATCCTTATAGTAATCGTGGCAGCAGCCGTGAGAGCAGAGATATTCAGCACTAATGAATGGAGCTTATTCTTGGTATCATTAGCTCCTATCGAGACTATATCGGCTTCAGCAGCGTTCCAGTCTTCAGTGGCGGCGCCGACTCCAGGGGCTGCCCCGGCCTGCTTATCGGTTGAGACCTTAACGGCATCAACTACTGTATCAACGGTGGCAATATCAGCACTAAGGCTCGCACCAGCAGGTATACCAAGCCTATTTAGTAACCTCTGTATCCAGTTCATTACTTCTTGGCCTCCGCTATCGCCATCTAATTCTCCTTAGACATTAGTTTTCCCATGGCTGTATTGTCCTGTTACTGCGTATGGGCCACCCGCTGACGCTTGAACGGTAACCCTAAGGTTATCGCCAACTAGATGCGGAAGCCCAAACATATCCATCAAACTAAAGTAAGTGCCGAAATTAGCGTTATCAATGGTGAAGGTGTCAACGACAGTAGCCACGTCATTAACCAGCTCGTAGAGCCTCACCGCTATGGTATTAGGGTTAGGGTTCGCGGCCTTGAGTCTTAGACTTCTCACTATATATCTGGTATTGGCTACGGCTAAATTGAGAACATTGGTCTCTGCAGCGAGAATAGCGGTGATATCTACAGGAGTGTCAACCTGCTCGTGGAAGATACCGGTGGCACCCCCGAAGGCCGCCAGTAGGTTTGCCATCCAAGCAAACAGAGTGGTCGTGCCGGCAGCATCACCATTTGTGCCTATCTTCGTATTTATGGCCGCAACATCAATCTCTATGCTGGAGATATTGAGCACCATAAAGAGAGTGCCCGCCAATATCTGGGAGTTAAAAGGACTGACCACAGTAATAGTGCCGCTACCAGCGACAAAGCCTGAGGCGCCGCTATCCTCACCACGGGAATTACCAGAGAGAATAAGAATTGCCTTGTTGGAGATATAATCGTTACTGCCGATGAGGGCATTACAAATAAGGGTGTTATTGGCCGGCGTAGCTCCATCAGCGGTGGTAATGCCGGTATAGGCAACTAAAGACCTAAGTATAGCCTCTCTTGCCAAGGCATAGTGTCTGTTTTGAACCATTTGGTTACTCCTGAATCACTGCCCAGATTTTTACCATACCCGCCGCTGGTGCAATTGCCGTTGTTATCCTGGCGCCAATAAATGGATGCCAGTCGTCCCAGGCGGGGCCGATACTGATATTGCCCCCAGCAGGGCAAGCGGCCGGCGCGCCTATATTTATGGGTAGAAGGAAGCTGCCGGAGATGTTGCCGAGCAGCTGAATCGTGCACGCCTGGTCCAGTGATGACTCTACCTTAAGCAGGAATCTCTTGCCATTAGTCCAATCAACCATCTTGTCTGTGTCGAATGTGCCGATTGACCTGATAGCCTGGTCAATTATTTGCTCCGGCTCTTTGGCTTCCCATGATGTTTTGACAGTAACCTCTACGCCGGGTTCTATCCCTTGAGCAGCCAGCCATTGCTCGAACAATGCAATTAGATTACTCTGACCCTCAGCCACTTCCGCTAGGATAGGAACTAGAGCTGTCAGGAGTTCGATTAAGTAATTCAGCTTTTCATCAGAAGTAGCTGCTTCTGCCGGCTTAGCCAGGAGTATAGCACCAAGAACTCCCAGCAGGGCGCCCCCCATGCCACCAACTACTAATCCCTGTGCGGCTCGTCCTTCTTCATCTCCAGCCATCAGAGGATACCTCCCTGAACCTTTTTCCAGAGGTCAGCAGGCACCTCATCCTGGGATACCAGTCCAAAGCGGACCCTTAGTAGATTGCTCAATTTAATCCTCTGGAATGTGAACCTGAAGAGATGAGCACCTGGGGCTACGGAGGCATTCGTGGTTAACCTAATCTCTCTTACAGCTGGGATGAAACAGTCAACCTCACCGCCAGCAATTATATTTAGGGCAAATGTCCTCAGATCGGCAAAGTTAGTATCCTCATCCCTGTCAACGAGGAAGCGGACCACCTGCGCCGCCGTTCCTGGGGCAGCTGCTATTCTGGTCAGGACGATAAACTCGTCATCGGCCTTGGGGTAGATAACCTCTATGGTGTATGTCGTATTGGCTGCGGCAATATTAATGCTTCTTGAGTGCGTCTCCTCACCTAAGATATAATACTCTCTCTCAAGCTGCTGGTTAATTGGCAGGGGTAGCAGCCCCTTCTCCACCGTGTTCCTGATGCCCAGCTCATCGCAGACTGCTTTCTCGCTAGGGGTGAGGGTTATGTTATAGAGTAGCTTATGGGCGATTGTTGGCGGGAAAGCCCACACGCCATAATGGGTTGTGTAGTTAGCAACCGGGGCCCCTGCTACGCCAAAGAGATTATAGTAGAGAAGGTTTTTAGAAGGAAGCCTCCATGCTCCTACTAAAGCTCTTGTCAAAGGGGTGCCGTCCAGGTAGGAGAGCATGGCTGCCGTATTCTCCTCTATTCTTATTTTACCATCATCACCGTATCTTGCCCTCAGGACTACATTGGCATTAGGGACGAGCTGAATGTTGGCAAGAATAGCCACATACGGGCTGAACCTCCTTAGATCAAGTATAGGTGGTGTAACTTCGGAATTAAGAGGGACATTCCCGAACCAGCTATCGGGTATTAGCTCCGGCGGGTATTTGACCATGCGGATTACAGCATCTGATATAGCCATTTTAACCTCCTAGACATACCTTACTTCAAACTCCTCGGAAGTCCAGACGGCACCTATTCTTTCGCCAGTAATCTTCCTTCCGAGAATGGTAATGCGAGCGTACTGGTATCCCGGTGTAACCGGTATGGCTGGTGTGTGAAATTCCTCATAAACCTGGACCGTCTCCCCAGGGTCAAGATACATCCAGCTCCCTGGCTCAAATACGTAAACCTGGAAGTAAGCCCCGACATTGCCGATATTCTTTATCTCCCAGGCAAAGCTAATATCAGTGTCGGCCGGCCAATCATTCGGCCACCTGGTATACACTTGCTGCCAGGACGTTAATCCTGCCCAGAAAACATAGCCCGACCGGAACTCGGCATCGATAACCTCCTCTTCTTCCTCTTCCTCGGGAGCAACTGGGGGTACCTCTTCTGGGACCTCCTCGGCCTCCCTGGTCGCGATTATTAATGCCGTAGCCAAGCCAGCCAGCCCCACCAGCGCGAGCCCAAAAAGTGCTATCATAGATCTCTCCCTTTATCTCTCGTTTCAGCCCAGTCTACGCCCACCAATAGTTCATTTCGGCGTATGTAGCATTTTCTTGGTGCAGTGTGGCCTCTAACTCTCTTATGTGAGAAATAAGCCTTTTTATATCATCCTCGGTCATCCTTGGCCATAAGTCGAAGGAGGCCGCGATTTTATCATTCTTTTTAGAAACCATTGTGCAATGCTTGCTAGTATCAGCAATAGTGAAGACAAGTCCCATGTGAGGAAACTCCCCTTTTAATCTTTCGTAAAAGGGAAGGCAGTCCTTGTTTGCTTTCTCATGTAGAACTGTGGTGAGTTCCCAGTCCTTTAACATTTCAGAGGTGTAATCAAGTGTTGGTTCAACTCGTGAGGGATCCCCCTGTATCGCCGAATAGAAACTAACAATTGGGTGCTTATCAGCGGCAGCAGAAATCAACACATCATGGTTAGAGTAGGCAGTAACCTTTACTTCTATATCATTCCGTCCTGACCGCTTCACTAATTCTTCCAGTAGCCAATTCGCCCACTCGGTGTTTTTAATTTGCTGGGCTGTTTTATCTTGCATCGCAACCTCCAAAAATATTGCCTACCCTGGAATTACCAGAGCAGGCAATATTACTTTGCTTACCAACCCTGGCAAAAGCTCCAGAGCGATAGTATTCAGTTTATCCGGTTACTAACTAACCAGCACCCTCTCCCCTACCTCAAGATAGCGCAGGGTCAGCATGTCACCAAGGACGCAAGCGACATTAACCTGAATGATTCTGGTGGATATCCTGGCTGGAGTGGCAGGTACGTTAACGGTAACACCAGATGTCGCATGGTCTATCAAGGCAACGGCAACATTGTGAGCAGCCAGGGCAGCGGCAATATCGGCCGCGGGATGGTCGACTGGCTGCGTAATGACATGAGCGGCTATTGTAGCGTCATCTATGCCAGTCGCGGCTGCTGCCGGAAGGGTGTGTAAGGCAGCGGCCCCTTCATCTTCAATTTGTATTGGAGGGTCGGGTGGGAAAGTAAAACCGATAACAACAGCTACTGGCGCTGCTTGGCCCTGAGATATGAGGTCATGGGCGTGGGTAGCATGCGCATCTACGGCAAAACCAGTATGGGTGACGTCGGCACCATCCGCGTGAGCTATGGCGGTTATACTGGCTGCGTGGACTATCGTCAGCGAGTCTATCAACCTCGTAATCTCGGCCGCAAGCACTGTCTCAACGTCGGGAGCTGCGGCAGGGATGTTTATATCGGTATTAGGGGCAACTGCACCCGGGATCCATCGTATTTCTTTCAATCCATACCTCCTTAACTCACCAACACCTGTTCGCCGACCTCCAAGTAATCCAGGGTCAGCAGGTCACCCTCCAGGGTGGTCGTATCGAGCGAGATTGTCGTGGCGGAAAGCCTGGTCACAGTGTATGGGAAACCCGCTACTATCAGGTTACCACCTAAATGGGCAGCCAGGGCAGCAGCTATTTCGGCTTGGGTATGGTCGTCAACCGCATTCTGAATATCGGCGGCCAGATGGTTGTTTGGCTGCGGATTCACAACATGAACCGGCATGGTGAAATCCTGAATACCACTTGCCAAACCACCTGCAAGGGTATGTAAGGCAGCAGCTCCTCCGTCTTCCAGTTGCGTGGGGTTAGGAACGGCATCCCAACCGAGGGCAACACCAACAGCGACGCCCAGGCCCTGGGTTATGAAGTCGTGGGCGTGGTCGGCGTGGGCATCTACAGCGCAGCCAGCATGTGCCGGGTCTACGGCTGTATCGGTATGAGCCGCCGGTACTCCGCTATCTGCGTGAGCAGCTGCGGCGAGTGGTAGCCTCTGGATTCTCGCCGAAACTACCGTCTCTATATCGGGAGCACTGCCGGGTATGGTTATGGCGTTGGGTGTAGCAATGTTACCTGGAATAAACTCTATTGATCTCATTTTTGCATAACCTCCTTAACTCACCAACACCTGTTCGCCGACCTCCAAGTAATCCAGGGTCAGCAGGTCACCCGCCAGGGTCTGGTTGACCATCGAGAATGTTCTGGTAGTCAGCCTGGTTATAGCCCCTGTTGCAGATACTGGGTCTGCTCCTACATGGTCAGCTACTGCACCGGCTATATCGGCGGGCGGATGGTCAATCACCCCTACAACGATATCGGCGGCCGGGTGGTCGTTAGGCTGAGTAGGGACATGGGCTGACAGAAGTGTATTCTGGATACCGGTTGCAGCACCACCTGCAAGGGTATGTAAGGCGGCAGCACCTGCATCCTCAACCTCCGTTGGAGGTGCAACGGCATCGAAGCCAAGAGCAACACCCACGGCACCGGCTACGCCCTGAGATATGAGGTCATGGTTATGGTCGGTATGTTGAGCTACATCGGCACCAGCATGGGTGACTGCTACGCCGGCAGCGTGAGCCACTGGCGCTGCGCCAGCTCCGTGTGCGCTCAATGCAGCTGGCAACCTCTCTATTTCCCCTGAAACTATCGTCTCTATATCAGGGGCGGTGGCAGGGAGTGTGTGGGTAGCCCCACCACCAATGGCGCCTGGCACATATTGAATTGTTTTCATGCCTCCTTACCCCCTCATCTCGATTCTTATTCCCGTCAGGGCAACGCACACACCATTGACGATAACCGCCGCTGTGCCATCATCCCTGATTACCACCATTCCAATCTCGTTCCAGATCATGAGGGGTCTGTCCAGTTTTGGAATGGTGACAAAGACAGGCCACGCTATAGGAGCAAGTGGAGCCAGGTGTCCGTAGTTAAGCTGGTTAACACCGAGCGTGGTCGGGAACAGGCTGGTGTTGGTCGTCGGCCCCTTCGGGTGATAGTCACCGTCAATCCTCAGACCGGTCCTGGCCAGATCAGCGGCAGCATCTGCCTTGATTCCCAGTCCCTCAATAAGCAGGGCATCCCTATCATCGAACTCCCAGTACATATTCTCATCTGCGGTAAGGACGTTTCCTGTCTGGAAGCGCATCTGGGTGTCACCCTGCAGCCCATCTGTGGCCAGAAGATTATAGGCATATCTGATGAACGGGTTAATCTTGGGAATTGACTGGTCGACACCACCCGGCAGAGTCAGCCAGGTATCCTTGTTCACGTTAATCGGACTCTTATTCAGGGTGAGCGTTCTATTTCTTGACCGCTCTCTTAGATAAGCTGGGAATATCATCTGTCCAAAGACGCTGGGAATCTCGGTATCCTTATAGACATAACCCCAAAGCCTGACCCTGTAGGGCTGAGTAATAGCTACGGTTGCCCCGGCAAGGACAGACACGGTGATATTCTGTCTATACTTGAGGGTGGTATTAAGCAGGGGGTTGTTACTATGTGGAGTACCGAAGCTATACAGCTTTCCCTGCCAGATGCGGTCTTTCGGGGGAGCCATGACAGTGGCTCTAATGCCGTTGAGTGAGACATACTCACCGTACTCATGGCCATCCAGCACCGGGATAATTTTCAGGAGTTCTTCCTCAACACCCAGGGCTGTTACTGGCGACCAGACCTCGGCAAAGACGACCTCACCCCGCTCGTTTTGCTCCAGCTCACCATTGACCGCCAATGGCGTTGGTCTGGCCCATGTATTTACTGCCAACCCGGCAACGGAGAAAAAATCACATAGGCATCTCATCTCATAGTGTTCCATTATTTACCTTCCTTTCCATTTGATAGGTTTATGAATGGATTTTCGACTTATTCAGTTCCAGGCTAGAACTCTAGCCCGACTCTGGCTCCCTGCGCTGCCCTCTGAGGTGCGCCCAGTGGGCCTGCTCCCAGTTGCTTGACCCCGGGACCAGCGCCTAGCTGCCCTTGACCACCGGCTGGATTCCTGCGCCCTGCCAAGGTGAACTCCTGCAGCATCACAGGCAGCGTTTGTCCAAGGATCGCAGCCCCCGCTGCAGCTATACCCAGGCCCGCGTCACTGATCATGCCCTTGGTCATCAGGGCAACCGCCGCCCCTATCACTGGCACGCCGAGCATAGTCCCCCAGGTGAAAGGGACTTCGAGGGCCCCCAGCTTTGGGGCCATTGAGATAGCAATGCCTTCGACAGCGCCGGTCACGCCAGCTACTCCTCCTACGACGGCTACTCGGGTCATTTCCTCAGTGGTTGGTGTGGCTAGTGCAAATTCTTGTGGTGGCATAGTTTTACCTCCTCTTTTATTTGACCGCTATCGACCTAGCGGTGTGGCGACAACCTGAAAAAGGAAAAGGGGCTGACTACACTCCTGAAACCCTCTTCAGGTTGTCAGCCCCTTTTGTTTGCCTTCGAGCTCCCGATGAAAGCAAAAAGCCGCAGAGCCGATACTTTCACCGGCAAGCTCTGCGGCCTTACACTAAAAGACTAACTCTATTTTAATTAGTTGTCAAGCCCCTATGTTTTTGGAAGTAGAGACCTGGCAAATTTAGCTAGGGAGCCTACAGTGATAATGGGGATCCGAAACCTCTTGGCCAAACTTTTTAATTCCTGCGCGTTCATCATATCTCCACTGTCACTCACCAGCTCACATAATAAACCGCCCGGGTATAGCCCGGCAAGCCGGCATAACTCAGTCACAGCCTCGGTGTGGCCATTACGCCCAATTAGACCATCAGGATGGGCGCCAAGTAAAGGGACATGTCCCGGTCTGGCCAAGTCTGACGGCTTAGTTGTGGGGTCAATTATCTTTTTAATGGTGAATGCCCTGTCCTTTGGGGAAATCCCAGAGTGCTCCACTTCTTTAGCATCAACCGGGCTGTAGAATGGAGTGTCGGTTGCCCGGTACCTGGATGGCAAGGTATCTATCTCTAATTCCTCAAGCCTTTTCCTGGGCAGAGCCAGGCAGAGAAGCCCGGAAGCTACCCTGGCAGCAAACAATATTGCCTCGGCAGTTATCTCGGCAGCCGGCACGCAAAGGTCAGCTTCGCCTTCATCTTCCGAGAAGATAATAACAAAGCGCCTCTCCTGGAAGGCTTTTATTGCCTTACTAATTCTGGAAAACATCTAGTCACCACCAAAGCCCCATAGTATGAGGCTCACCAATATATAAACATAGAGTAATATAGTAGAGACCATTAAAATGAAGCCTGCTGCTCTCTCCTCAAGAGACATCGTTAATCACCACCAAAGCGTCTCTTCCGCTCGCTATACACTTCAAGAGCCTTCTCAAGCTCCTTTTCATCGAAGTCGGGCCACAAAACATCGGTAAAGTAGTATTCGCTATAGGCCGTCTGCCACAGCATGAAGTTCGACATGCGCAATTCCCCGCTGGTGCGAATTACCAGGTCAACATCAGGGATACCGTCCGTGTAGAGGTAGTGGCTGAATAGATCATCATTCACCATTTGAGGAGCTATTCCTGCTCGTATTATGCGGCTGATGGCTTCTATTACCTCAACTCGTCCGCTATAGTCGAAGGCGGCAAGGATAGTCATACCCGTGTTTTGCCCGGTGAGTTCTCCATAATGGACTATTGCCTGCTGGAGACCCAGCGGGAGTCGATCTATACGACCGATATGGCGAAGTCTAACCCCTCGGCTATTTAGCCAAGGGCCGTCTCTCTCAATCCAAGCTTTGGCCTGCTCAAAGACGAAACTGACCTGCTCCTCTTCGCGTTTCCAGTTGTCAGTTGAGAAGCCCCAAACGGTCAGATACCTTATGCCCGAATCAAGGAGATATGCCACTATTCTGTGCGTGTTTTCCGCCCCGGCTTTCGCTCCCTCCGTCTCGGGCAGCCCACGCTTCCTTGCCCAGCGCCGAGTGCCGTCCGGTATGATAGCCACATGCTCAGGCAAATCCATTTACCACCTCTGCCATCAAATTGAGTTTTGCCTCTTCTTCTCGCCTAATACTAAAGACCTCTTGCAGGGCATCTGGCCATAATTCTATTACTTCCCGCTCATCAAAAATCACGAAGGTAATATAATCTTCAGGGTCGGGCACAGGTCGGGCGATGGTATAAGTGCTCTCCAAAATTTGCCTGTCGAGCAGACACCAGGCATGCCCGTAACCCTGATAGGTGCCCAAAGCGACATAGGCATTAGTGAAGTTTCGTAGCATGGATGCGAGTAATATACTGGTGTCCTCACAATCACCATATCCCCTCTTCAAGGTTTCTGAGGGGAACTGCCAGTATTCTCCCCAGTCCCTCCTGTAGCTTATATTCCGACAGACGAAATCATAAAGTGCCCAGGGGTCCGGACCAATCTCAGAATAGATAGCGATTACATCCGGGTTATCTGGCTGGACGAAATCCCTCAGGCCATGTCGCTGACCGGGGTAGCGAACTGAAACCAGGTATTGGCCATCTTGATAGTAGGCCCTCTGTCCTAGAGGGCTGGTGCGGGTAAGTGCCATAATGCCTATGGCAACCGAAAAAATGGCGACCCCTAAGGATACCGTGGGCACAATACGCTCAAAGGCTTGGTTCCATTCCGCTTCGGGTACCAAGGTTACTCCTGAGCTATGACTACCCTTTGTTGGGAGCCTGCCCCTCTCCCATAAAGCCTCCTCTATCGCACTGATGGCGTAAGCCCTGTTCCGCTCCACCAGATCTATGCCGGTTGGCTCCCCCGCTGTCAACTTGCCATAGACCTCTTGGAGTTTCCACGTCGGTATCTTCCGCAGCTCTCTACGGATTTCTGTTTGGTAAGGCTCGGGGATAAGACTTCTTCTCTCTGCAGGCAAGGCTACTCCTTTGGGCTGGAAGCAACAAAAGCAAAAGCAGCACCGACACCGAGTACTCCTAATCCGCCCACTAGGGCAAGTGGCAACAAAGAAGGTAACTCGACTCCTTCAGGAGCTATAACTTTCTGGGCAGTATCATCCAGGTGCCACTCAAAGGTATCTTCACACCAGCTCTCTGCGATGATCGTTACACTCTCTTCCAGCATCGTAAACTGGAAGTACCAGGAGCGTGTTTCTCCTGGTACAATTGATTCATAGCTGCCCTCAGTTCTACTACCGTCGATATCTATAACAGGAATTGCGTAGATGGTGTAATCAACAAGGCTGGTTATTCTAACCTCGATATCAACTGTGGCACCAGCCTCAGCGCTACCGGGAGCTACTATCTCAATTTGACTATACATGTTATTTCTCCTTTCACTTTCTGCCGGCTAAAGCAACGGCAGCACCTACTCCGAGGATACCAATACCGCCAACTAGAGCTACGATTCCCCACGGAGATACCTCTGCTGGCACTTCTTCCTCGGCTATTTGGTCGAGGTGGTCCCGCAGCTCCTCTTCTGACATTCCCTCCAGGGTCTCTACAGGCGTCGGGGTGCGCTCCCAATATTCCTCGGAGTCATGGATAGTTAAAATTAAAGTGTCCTTTTCCCATGCCGGCTTAACTTCATGTAGCCCTGGATAACGCTTGAACTCCGCCATGATAGTCTTAAACGCCAAAGTTGCCACGACAATGACCAAGGTTATAGCTAGACAGACAAGTACAATGGCTAGCCACAGGGGGGTGCCGACAGCTATACCTGGCGCTGCTTCGGTGACACCGCCAAGGGGTGTGCTGCTAACTTCAATCCTGAAGTTTGTCCACAGGAGAGGAGTCTTGTCAACAGCCACCTTTACCTCGAGAGGGCGCCCTCCCCTGGCCCTAACCTCTTCCTCCAGCTTGCTGGCAAACGTTTCCCCCAGCCAAGCTGAGGGAGTGAAGGGGTCAGTCTTGAAGGTGGCTGTAGTGGCCTCAACATCGCCGTCGTATATGTAGGCGAAGGGGTAGATGGTGTGCTGAATCAGCTCGTACTCCGGGGGAGGCACAACCTCTATCACTTCAATAGCACCCATGCAGATGTCGGTGAAGACGTCTGGCCCGGAGACCTCCATTATCTTGGCATACATGTCCAGGACATTACCGTAGAGCCCAAATTCAATCGAATAGCCGGAGATGTCCGTGATGGGCACCTCGCAAACTATTGGATAGGTAACATAATCTTCAGACCTATCGAAGTGGACAGGTGTGCGGCTATTAAACACTTCGATAAACTCAGGTATTGCCACTCCCACCTGCCAGCCTATAGCCGTCCAGATGGCGCCATCTACAGCATCCCCGCGATAGTCAACCGTCATGTGAACTCTGACAGTATCGCCTTCCTGGACAGAAAGCTTCTCGCCGACAGGAACTTCAATGGCAGCCACGCTAGGATTGCGCCTTATGACCTCTATTCCTACGATATTCATAGAGCCTCCCTGGCAAAAGCTTACCGTTTCACGTATTCGGTTATCTCAAAATTCTGGAACGCGGCTGCCAGTAGAACTTCGATGACGTTAGACAGCTCGGGCTTTCCTGCATTGGGAATGTGCCAGAACTCACTATGCCCCAATAATTTGACATAGAGGTCAAACCATCCCGGTGTCCAGGGGAACTTGGCCACTTCTGTTATAGGGATATCGGCAGTCAACTCATAGGTCACCCAGTTAACGGAAGAGCCAAAGTGAACTGGCACCGGGACCGAGTTCCAGAGTTCGTCAAAGGCTACTACCCGACTCCCTATGGCGGCATAAAAATCATCGTCCAGGTCCGGCCCACGGTAATCAACGATGGCACTTACCCTAACCGTGTCACCAGGCATTACGCCATAGAGCTTACTCCCCGCGGGGACGGCAATGCCTCTTAGTATTAGCTCGGCCTGATCTATTGTATCCATCTTCCACCTCCTTCATTTAGTGTATTCGGTGATACCAAAGCCAGCAAACTCTGGCTCGGGAACGGCGGCTGCCACGGTGCACAGGTCCCCGATATACTGGTCAACAACCTGTGGGTCGTCAGGATTCATCAGCAGCTCAACCCAGATGGTGTACTTGCCCACTTTATCGAGGTCAAACCGACTGCTAAGGAATCCCTGCTCATTGCCAGGGCCTGTCCAAAACATCTCCCAGTTTTCATATTCCTGTGCTACATAGCCTTCAGGGTCAACAATAAACCAGTAGATCCCCATCTTCTGGTTGATGTCCATGTCGTTGCGTCCCCAGATGTGGGCTATCCCTCTTTTGCCCTGGGGGATATTGTAAGCTGGGATAGGAGCCCAGGTTTCATCATACTCCAGCTCCATCCTGGTTATGGTCCCTGCTACCGGTGGAGCTACCAACTCCAGTGCTATAACTTTCTCATCTCTATCATCAGAATGCCAAACATCGTCTATCCCCAAATACCAGCTTTCCACGGATACTACGACACCACTATCTGGCATAATAAACGAGTCATACCAGGACTCGGTCTCACCGGCGCCAACAACTTTCTGGATAGCTCCAAAGCGCAGCACCTCACCGTCAACCCTGCCCATGGTGGCTGTCAGGTAGATGGCGAAGTCGCAGAGGTTCCTTATTCTGGCCTCCACATTGACTATTTCACCGGCCTGGGCGCTGGATGGAGCTATTATTGCAATATCGCTATAAAGTCCAGCCACATTACCCCCTAAGAAAAAGGGCTGACCTACCTCTTCAGGTTGTCAGCCCCTTTTTATTAATTGTAAGAGTTATTTAGGGTTTTGTCCAGACCTCCTTCAGAAATGCCTCGAGATTCTGGATCTCTGCCTTCTTATAATCGTCTCTCCCCTCCATTATCGGTGCAATTTCAGGCATTTGTCTAGCAATCTCTGAAAGCAGCATATCGGGAGTTACCCCCATTTGAAAAAGGGCATTGAGATCTCGCCGGTACGTTGCCTTCTCCTGAGGTGAGCACCCGTTGAGATAGGTGCCCACGATACTAATACCCTTCTCAGCCAATATCTTAAGATTATCCAGCCCGGCCTTTTCGATTTCCTGCCTGATTTGGCGAGCTGCTTTGACAATCATAAAGTTTCGAGCTGTCCGTGCCATGAATGTCATCCCACCAGCTCCTCCTTCGAGTATTCTCGGCCACACTCCGGGCATTTCAGAGGTTGGTCAGCCCAGCCTGCAGGTGGGCTAAACTGCGTTTTGCAGTCAGCACATTCAAAGGACTGCGGCTGCGCGGGCGCAGTTGTTTTGGCCCCGGAGCCACCCTTGACTTCGGACACAGTTTTTAATATTGCTTGAATCCCGTCTGGGACATTTTCCCTCACCACTTGAAGTGTTTTTGTAAGTTCTCCCTGGCGCTCATTCGCCCTCCTTTCCTCCCCCTGAAACTTCTGCCAATCAATGACCTTGCCTAAATCCATGGTCATAGGCTGCCCGTCAGGACCTGTCAACTGCACGGGAAGCGCCGAGGAAGTCGGATTGCCGGATGACTCTGGGACCCCCAGTATCGACCGCAACATTGGGCCAGCCTCTTTTAAGCTTCCCAGAGCAGCCACAAAGCCGGTGATCTGCTCCATAAAGGACTTAGGCTGGGAAGGTTGCCCTGGTTGAGGTATGTGGCTCAGTATCTCCTGTCTTTGCAGCGCCAGCTTATCAGCGAGAAGCTCTTTCAGCGTCTCCACGTCAGACCCGCTGCCCTTATTGAGGTAGGGGGAAAGGGCAGTTAGAAGATCTGACACCTTTTCCGATGCGCCCGCTGGTTGACCAGCTCCTGATTGACCAATTCCACTAAACCGGCTCTTTAATGCCTTTATGGCCAGGATGTCTTTGGCGTCTTGCAGGCTATAGTCACCAAGGTTCTCTCCGACTCTTACCGGCTCGTCATCTACGATGATATACTCTCTGCCTCGCTTCCTGGGAGCGCCGCCCTCTTCCGTATCGGCCTCTATTTTTGTCTGGAAAACTTCATCGGCAATTTCGGGCGGCACTGGCTTTTTGACAGTAACCCGCCAGTTGTTGAACCAGATGCTCTTGACATCGTTCCTCAGGCCTTGCTGCCCGAGGGCTTCCCAGACCCACTTTAGGTCCTCGTAATCGCCCTGAAAGACCATATCCGTAGTCAATTTAACCGTGTCATCCTTCAGGCCAATTTGAGTGCCAATGGCAAAAAAGGCATCATAGGGCATAGCCTTTTGCTCCATCATGGACGAACTGGGAGGAGGGGGTTTTAGGGTTGCCCTACCATCTTCGGTCAGCGACCAACCATTCTCGCTGCTAATAATCAGTCCTCTCCCCTTAATCCTCTTTAGTTGGGTGCTGACTGCCTCCACTGTCGAGTTAACCTGTCTAGCCAACTCACTGGCAGCGATGGGCATTTTCTGCACAGCAAGCGCCTCGATCAATTCTTTTTCACTCGCCATTTTTCCCTCCCTAGACAATATTTTATACTATACTGGACGATAGTTGTCTAGTTGTCAAGTTCCCTTCCTGATGCAGCCTAGATAAGTGGTCGACGGGGCGAGGCGAAACTACTAAACGAAGGCTACCAGACGCCCCTTTCTATAGCTATTATTGTGCGTCAAGTCTGTCTACAAGTTGCCAAAACCCCGCTAGGCCCCGCAGCGCTGATTTGATTAAGTGGGAAAAGGTGTTAAAATGAGAATGAAGTAGAAAAGGGGCTGACAACCTGGAAAGGTTAAGTCAGCCCCTTTTCTATTAAGGAGGGATAAGTGGACTGGTTAATGTTTTTTGGCAACATTCTAAATCGTATCCCCATTGAAAGGGTACTATTCCCTCCGCGGGATAATACCAAGGCGCTGGAGGAGTTTGCGGCCACTATGACAGCCCCTGTAGCCCCAAAAGAAGCCTCTCTGGAGCAAAAGACGGCTCCTACTATTACTCGGGAGCCAGAAACTGTTCCCCAGCAAGAAGATATAGCCACTGCTTGCGTTCCATGCGGCGTTGGGCATTTCGCGGGGGCAGCAAAACTACTTAATGAGGCGTTTAGATTCAGAGATGATGGTATAACAAGTAACCAAGTCCTAGATGATATTGCTGGGGCTATTGGTGAGTTAAATGCTATGGAGCGGGTTGACCTGACTCCAGAGAAGCTACAGAATACTGCTAGATGGGAGAGACCGATAGCTGATGAAGCGTTAAGGGAAAGTCGTAAACTAAGGCACAGATTAGAGAGTATTAGCAGTATGGAGGAAATTGAGAAGGCTGCCGCCGACACTGAAAGCTACTATAAGAAACTTTATCGACAGTGGTTCAAGCAACGCTTTGCCCACCTCGGCCCAGAAAAAGCCCAAGCTATAGCTGAGAAAGTTGGCAGGCAAGACACTAGCGGGAGTAACCCTGGGAGTACTGATCCTAAAGAGATTGCCAGGAAGCTCGGCCTCACCTTTGATGGTATGCAGAACGAATATTATCAATTTACTGTCGTAGAGGGACCTGAAGAGGCAAAAGACATAACCTTTTATGTTACGGATCTCTCCCAAGTAGAAGCTAGGTTAAAGGAAAAGCTGAAAGAGTTCGGAATTGAGATTTTAGGAGGTCAAAGTAGATGATAAGCGAAGAGTGTGGAGATAAGAGGTGAAAGGCGGAGTTACAAAAAGAATCGAGGATACTGTTAAAGCACTCGAGTCAGGTCAGTTGAAGAAGGCTCTTCTTCTCACTGATAGAGAAGGATTAGAGAAGCACCATCAATTTGTCGAGCAGGCAGCACGGACCTGCTTATCTAATAAAGACAACAAGGAGGCTTGCGCAATGGCTATCAAAGAGGCCAGTGGTAAAGTACAGGATACAATTACTCTCCCCATCGATGATACAAGCCTCGAGGGGGTGGAAGAATACCTATCTCCGGAGACCCCGAAAGAGGAGCCTAAAGAGGCTCAACCCTCCGCCGAAAAGACCGATGAAGAGATCTTTGAGGAGTGCGAGGAATGTCACGTAGCGGTGGCTGCCGCAAGGATCGCCGAGATATGTGCTGATCGTCCTGAGGATGGTGGCGCCAGCTGCAAGCTGATATCGGAGAAGCTCGAGGACGAAAATACCAAGCCGGCTGACTGGATAAAGGCGATGGTTGAAACTGCAGAGCAGGCCCAGGGGGAGGCACAAGAGCAGATGGTGGCTGCCGTTACCGAGCTCACCGATTACCTCGAGCGGCGGGATAGCCCCTTCCTGAAGGAACTTAACAAAGAAGAGGAGGAGACGGATGCCTAAGAAAGAACCTCTGTATCCCCACATACCGAAGAGCCAGATGAACAAAGGGAAAACCGCCTTGGTACCCAAGCCGACCAGGGATGATGTCTCAGTAAATAGCTGGAAGGAGCGGGACCGGCTGGGTATATGGATTACGGATAATCGCACTGACAAGACGATTATCGAGTGGTGGGATGATAACGCCCGGGAGCTGTTTGAAGACGGCTATTTTAAACTAGCTACCTTTACCCCCAGCGGAACGCTGATAGGACAACAATTCATTGACAGCGTCCTAGACTACGCTGAGCAGATAGGTTTCCTCGCCAAGGAATCCGTTGAGGTAAAAGCCAAGTACTACTATTGCGATATTACACGCCTGCACTCCAACAATGAGGTAATTCAGGTAAAAACCACAGAAGAAAACCCGAAGTGCCCGTACTGCAGTGGAGTTATGACTTACGGTAGATACTGGGGGCCGCTTATCGCTACACAACTATAAGAGAACAAGAACTTGACACCCCCTTAACCTCCATGCCATAATAGATTACAAGGGGCTGACAGATGCCAGCCCCTTTCTTTTTTGGGCTGATATCCACTGCCAAGGTCGATGGCAGATAAAGTATCCTCTTAAATGAGGAAATACTCTTAAAGGAGGAAGACATTGGCCGGTATCGCATTAGCCCAAGCTGGCGAAGCTATCGTCTATCCCGCTGTACCCTGGAGCAAAAGGCTCTTCTCCCTGAAGATCCGCAGCTTCCCCAAAGGCTCAGTCCCCCGCCACCTGGTCCAGTTTCTGTTCAAAAAGGGTGGTGTCCCTGCTAGCTGTGCCAAGGAAACAGCGGACAAGTCCGGTGCCGCGAGAATCCATGCTATGAATTCTTGCGTTTCCACGGCATTGAGAAAAAAGAAATAGGCATAGCCACCTCATAGAGAAACGAGTATCTGTGAGCGACGAGGGAGGGAGCAATCCCTCCCTCGTTTAGTTAATAGACAGGGGAATAAAATGCCTAAAGAACTTAAACTGATCCTCAAAGAGCAACCGGTAGGCCGCGAGGAGACACCCTGGCTAGATCCGCAAAGAGAAAAGTTTGCCCAGGTAGCCAAGGAGTGTAAAGAGGCTTTTAAGGATTCAAAGCTGAGGGGCGCAGCCAAAATCATGGCAATGAATCGGTGGATGGCAGAGAGGCTCAAAAGCTAATCGGTCTCCATTTCCATTCCTTCGACTGCTGATACAACCATGAATGGAGCATTAACCAACACAATCTCCGGATGATAGGTAACCCGCTTTAGTTCCAACTCACCTTTTGCATTTAGTTTTGATGTATCTATAATGACATGGCTAAATCGCCAGGCACCGCCCTTGGCTACTTTATACTTTGCACACCGAAAGGTGAACTCCTTTTTCAGCCCAAGAACTACTATCTCGTGGCGCAGTCGGGTGATAAAAGTTTCAGGGATTTTCAGCTCTTCATCGGGTCCTGCTTGCCATTGGTGCTGTTCTACTAGATTTACCTGATCCATCACTTTATCCCCTCGCTATCAACTTGGCAGCCAGCTCCTTCTTAGCCCCGCTCGGACTAATGCCAGCCTCCACACACAACTTCTTCAGCTCAACCAGGGTGTACTTTCTATCCATCTCTATAACATCAGCTATTATCGTCCCCGTGATGCCTCCTGGGAAAAGCTCTCCCACCTCTGCCTCGAGCCGTTCCTCAGTTGTTGGCTCCTCCACCATGACTCTCAAGGCTGCCTCCCTCCGCTTCACTGGCCGGCGACCTCTTTCATCCTCGATGACCTCGGACATGATATTCTCGAGCTCCGTAGCGTCATTACCACTGGCCTTTATATTCTCTATCAGATCATCCAACCCTCTTTTATCAAGCTTAACAATAGCTGGCATCACTTCCCCCCCTTGGTAATTCGATTATGAGCTCGATTGAGCAGCACCATCGCCTCATTATAGCCACCCCTATCCGGGTGAAACACGGCAGCCAGATTCCTGTAGTTTCTCTTGACTTCTTCCGGACTCGCAGTTGGTGGAAGTCCCAGCACACTATAGGCATCAGCAAGGGGCATAGCCGGCTCTGAGGGGGTCGTTTGTTGCTCCCCAGGTGGCAACTCCCTGGGTTGCTGAAACTCCCTAAGCCAGGCCGCAATTGGCTTCCCAGTCAGCTTCTCAAATGTCTCATCTACTAATTCACGAAAGCCGGCAATGGCATCAAAGGCGGCCTGTATTTCGGTCTTTTTTTTACGCCTTGGCATTGCTTCTCAACCTCTCTTTAACTCTTTGCTTAGACTCCTGATTCTTTTGCCTGGTTTCCTCAATAGAGTAGCCATAAAGGGTGCGCTGCGGATTAGACCAGTCAAAATCAGGGGCAGCGCGTCCCTGATCCGTTAGCCTGAAATAACGCCTTGGTTCAGCTTTGGAGTACTGCTCCTGGAATGCCGAGGCCTCTTCGTACCCGGTGGGTTCTACCCACCCCAGCTGGGTCAGCATACCGAAGTAGCGGGCAAAGCTGTGCGACCTGATTGAGGTAAACTTATATGGGATTCGCTCAAAGGCACGGAGCCTGAAGCTGTCCTCCTCTTCATCGGTCATAGGTCGAACTCCCCGCTTTATTCGCCTCTCTACTTCTCTCGCTACGGCGTCTTCAGCATGCTCCCTGAAGAGTGCCATTTTATAGTGTTCTCGGATATCGGTTTGGCAGGCCCCCTCCACCGGGTCTATTCTCGGTGAGTCATAGGGACCATTCCCGGCAAGGTAGCCCCTTATGAACGTGCCCAAGCCGAACGGCCTTAAAAACCCTCCGCGGTAGGGTCTTAGGTTTTCAGTTCCTGATACCACTCTGTCAACTCCTTACCACTAATCTTTCGGTAGCGCATAGTCGTGGCAATACTCTGGTGTCCCAGATGTTCCTGCAACATGCGTATCGCGTCCGTAGAGTCATCATGTTGAACCGCCATGACAGCAAACGCATCCCTGAATCGGTGAGGTGAAACTCCGCGCTTCTTACCTGTCTCAGGGTTTACCAGATCCCCCACGCCGGCTCTCCTGGCACACTCCTTTACTATAAACTGCGCTTGGATGCGACCAATCTTGAAGATAAGCCCCTGTGTCTTATCCCGTCGTATAAAGTCCACCAACCTCTCCATTGTCTGCTTTTCCAGGGGGATAGTTCTAACCCGGTGCGCTTCCTGTTCCTTCCTCAGCGGTTCGGTAATCTCTTTACCGCAGCCAGGGCAGAACTTGGCTACTCGGGACAACCTGGTGCTGCAGTGAGGGCAGAGGAGCCTGGTGTGTGTCTTAAGGTGCTTAATGGTAACTGTGCCCTGATCAGGGTTTACATCATCGACTTCAATACCCAGGGCCTCAGATATTCGGCAGCCCCCCCAGAAAAGGACGTAGATAAGTACCCTATCCCGGACACAGGCGGCCGACTGCGCCGTGAGCTCAACTTCTTCTGGGGTTAAGTAAGCCTTAGTAGCCACGTCACCATTATACCACGGCATTTTGCAGGGAGGGGCAGTACCCTAGGCACCTGCCCAGGGTAGCAAGGGGGCGGGCAACAGCCGCCCTAGCCTCAAAAAGTGACCGATAATTCAATTATATCACATTCACCTATTTTAATCATAATTGATATAGTTTCTTTACTTTATCATAAGCTCTTTTTGATTGTATTCTATTGATTGTAGGCTCATTTTATAGTCTACACTCTACTGATATGACTTCACTGGACTGTGAAGCAAGTCAGTCTCCGCAAGTTAACAAATACCACTTACCCGATACGAGACTAAAATACCGGAGTTTTGTAGCCCTTCTATTATAGGTATCGGGGCAAAGCTACAGAGTGAATAGGGTTAGTCCCGAAAGCGTGTAGCCTAGTGGTCATAGCGTTTCAGAGCCTAGTTCGGGGGGGTTATCCCTTGTGTGAGGTGAATATGCCAAAAATCAAAGATACCCCCCAATACATCAAGAACTTGCTTATGCCCAACACCAAAAGTCCGCAAGGGCGAAGGGTGTGGTCAATAGACCTAGAGACTGGTTGGCTTCCTTTCTTTACAGCCACAAACGCTATGGGCGATACTGCTATTCCTTTTGACGCACTTGGGTGTCCGATACGCCTAGCTTACGATAAAGATGGCTCTGTTAGGTTCAGCAAGGCTGGCAGACCTGTTACCAGAGTAGCCAAACCCCTATCTGATAGCGTAACCCTTATCAGGCAGAACTTTGTCGCTAATCTTCAGCAATATGCCGAGCAAGTCGCCACCGAGAGGCAAGAGGATTATGCTTTACAGGTAGATATGTCGGCTAAGGCAGGTCAGCCGATTATAGCCCACGATAGGGCAGAGCTTGACAAAGCAATCCAGCTTCAGCTAGAGGAAGCTATGCGTGAAGCCCAAGAGGAAGCCCAACAGGAAGCCCAAGAGGAAGCCCAAGCCACCAGACCAGTTGAGGAACTGGTAGCCGTTAGCTAATCGGGAACAAACCCCCCCGAACTAGGCTCTGAAGCAAAAAAGGAAAGGGGGGACTTTGGTATGACAAAAACTGAAAGTCTGCCAAAGTGGGCAACCCTTGACCGCAGAAACGCCTTAGTTCAACTGTTTCTGTCTAGTGGGGGCTTTTGTGTCTTTGGGCATAAAAAGTGCCTTATCCCAGAACATCATTACTTCCTACATTCAGAGTTTCTTATTAAGGACTGGAAGCAACTAGATAGAGAACAGGCACTAGCAGACTGGGAAGCGGAACAAAAGGCTATTCATAGTCTTGGCGAAATGCGTTTTCCAGTCTTAGGTAGGTTTAGTGCTATATCAAGGGACATTTTTGCTAGTAACCAACCCCTATATTATCTTGAAGGGCAATCTGTTAGCGGTCTAACTCTAAAGCCTTTTGTCAAGGTAAGGATAGCTTCAAGCTATATGCGCCTGTTTATTGACTTGGGTAATGAGTTAAGGCAGGTTAGCAAAAATCGCAGGCGTAAGGCTATCCGATATGGTAAGCCCTTCCCAAGAGAGCAAGAGGTTATAATCAGGCGTAGGGTGCTTCAAGCGGTCAGGGATTATCTAGCCTACTAAGGCGAAAAGGACAAAGGACACTTCCCACAAGGGGGTGTCCTTTGTCTATTTACCGCTTGTTTATTAAACGGGTGATACGAATAGTATCGCCCGTCTTTTTATGGAGACCTTCTATGAAAGGGGGTGAGTGATGAAGTTTAGCTTGGGGCAGTTGGTAGTGACGGCTGGCATCAGTACCAGAATGGCAGATGATGCTGAATTTGCTAAGTGTGTTAAGCAGAGTATGAACCGCCACGCTGCAGGCGACTGGGGTAGCCTTTGCCCTGACGATGTGAAAGAGAACGAGTATGCTCTTGGTCGTCAACTGAGGCTGCTTTCTGCTTATGAGCAGGAAGGGCTGCCGAAGATATGGATTATCACAGAAGCCGACAGGTCGGTTACGACCGTGCTGTTTCCTGATGAATATTAGAGTAATAAAAGAAAGGAGGGCGTACATGAGAGTCTTTGTTTATGACAACAGAGAGTTCCCAGACCCGGACCCGAACATGTCCCACGACGAGGTCAGACAATCGATGACTAACTTCTTCCCCGAGCTGGCCAATGCTGAAGTCAAAACGAGCAAGCGTGGTGAGGACGACATTATCGAGTTCCATAAGCGTGTAGGAACGAAGGGATAAGATGAGCGAATCGGATTATATAGAAAGAGTCATTATATCTCTCAAGAAAGTCCCTGCAAAGCATCTCCTGTTAATCGAGCTGGCAAACAATGCCCCCAGGAAGGACGGAGAGCTTGACTATGATGAGCTGGCGGGCATCCAACCAGAAATCAACATGGCAATCGCCGAGGCGAAGATGTACGGCACCCATACATTGAGGGCAGTGGACAGCTTGAAGAGACTTGACGCCCGAGAAGAAGATGTATGATCTTGAAGCCCTGAGGTTCTTAAATGAACAGGCCCACTTAAGAGCCGTTGCTCTTGCCAACCAGGACAGGTCACCCTCAGCGCCGGTAGAAGAAAAGACGAAGGCGGTTATTAAACCTCCCCCAGTCTTTCCGCTATCCATCCTCGCAAGGAAGCTCCTCGGGGGGCCTCCTTCACTAGCTTACTTCATTGAGCTATTTGAACGGCAGGATAATGTTCTGGGTTTCCGTGACCTGGTGAGAGAGTACCTGCCTGAGTATGAAGTCAACATCATGGCGGAGGACCTGAACAATCGAGCCTTGAAGTTCGCGCAGTTCTTTGGCGAGAAGTTCTTCCCGCTCTGGGAAGACTTGAGGGATGATTTCTCCATCGGCAACCTTCTCAACGGGATTCCCACGCAGCCGCTGGGTTTCTCCTACGAAAGCTATCACGCCTTTACGGACTTCAGGAAGGGTTATATTCTTGCCCTTTCACTGATAACGTCCCCCTGGGATGAGGCCCCCCTCGGTTTGGATGATGAAGAGGAAGAGGAGGAGGAGGAGGAGATGCAAGGCGGGCGGGTGCCTATTCTTGAGGCGGTGGGCCAGCTGGTGAGTGCAGGGCTGGTCCACTTGATACCGAAGAATGGCTGGTCAGCTGAAGACTTGCATAGAATGACCGCTGACACCGAGTTCGAGGGGTTAGGTGACTTCGCTGACTGGGTGCAGGGTAGCACCGGCCTTTATCATCTCGACGCCCAGGGTGAATCACTCGAGACGGGCGGGCTGCAGGATTGGAGTCCGGAAGTAGTCGATGACTTGACCAACGATTGGCACGAGTCTTCTGAGATTCTGGACAGGATTCATCGAGTAGCTCTTCTGCTCGAGGAGGACTCGGAGAGGACCTTCAGGAAACTCCTGGCGCTACTACTCGAGAGACAGGATCTAATTATACCTAAAGAACAACTGCCCCTGGCTCTTGGTTAAGGCAAAGTATATAGAAAGGAGGTGATAAACAAGATGGAGGAAACAACTGTCTTTAACTGGGCCGTACCTGAGGAGCTCGGCGTCCCGCCTGATAAGTTGCGGGCTCGCCTCGACTTCTACCATCAGGCCGTAGTGCTGAATATCTATGACGCAGAAGTCTCAACGACCAGGGTAGTCTCAGCAATGGACGTGGCCCATGCTCTGTCTAATGACTTAGCCTTCGGTACCGGATTGCTGCCACCGGGGACTATATGGTGGCGTAATACTCGCAGCGGGCCGGTATACGCAATCTACGTGGAGCCAAAGATTTGGAAGGTCGCCCTGCAGCTCGATATAAAGAAGCCCCCGCGGCGTTTTAACCTGCCACTACCTGGTCTTATCTTCCTGGTCACTCCAGGCAGAGAGCCCTGGGTCTTTGCAGTGAAAAAGAAGCCGACAAAAGATACGGACGGCGTTTATAATGCCCCCCTGTGCAATATCCACGAAAACGGGCGATCCTGTGCCGGAACTCACAAGTATCCCGCGAGGGCTGCGGATACGGTGCACTCTTTCTTTACATCTTTCTTCTCCCAAACTGCCAACTTGAAAAACAGGTCCAATCAGTACCCGGATAATATCGTCCATCTCTGGGATGCCCTGGATAACAAGAAGCGTTTCCCGGCCGGAGATCTGGTCAAGATCGGAACAATACAAGACTTAATGAATATGGAGATGTGACAGGTGAATATGGTCGGTTACCTGGTAAATCACCCTGACGGGTCAGTCGGGGAGAGAGGTATTTATTATAACTACATACTGGCATCCAACGGCCTTTTCATCGAGGCCGAGAGCCCTTTAATCGACGCCCGGGTGCCAGTTACGGAGTGTGAGGTTAGAGGCCTGGCGCCCATGAAGACTAAAGTTAGTTTGACATATGGAAGTATTCCGCAGCACTTCTTTGACCTGGCGCTTGATACTTTCCTGGCGGATCCTGCTAATGAGCATTACGTCGCCGTGACCGCCTCTGCCGGCTACCACTTCTATGTACCGGTGCAGGACAGGAGCGCAGGCAGCGTCGTCTATGAGGTGGGGAAGTCTGTCGTGCTTGATCTCCACTCCCATGGCCACATGCGAGCCTCCTTCAGTGGGCAGGACAATAGAGATGAGAAGGGACTGAAACTGTACGGAGTAATCGGTAATTTGAACGCTACCCCTGTGGTCAAGCTCAGGGTTGGAGTATATGGTTACTTTAAAAACCTCGAGTGGAAAGACGTCTTTGACGGCTCCCTGACAGGGGCAGTGGAATATGAAGAAAAGGAGGTGATAGCCGAGAGTGACATACACTGTATCCCCGAACCATATGGCGGAGAACTTCAACATCGCAGTCGTAGGCTGCGGTGGGACTGGTGGCTTCGTCGCTGAAGGCTTATGTCGCCTGCTCAACGACCGCGACATCCCCATCTTACTCATCGACCACGATCGGGTTGAGCCGCATAACCTGGTAAGGCAGAACTTCTACGCAGGCGACGTGGGCAAGTTCAAGTCCCAGGTCCTGGCCGAGCGCCTGTCCCGTCAGTACGGCCGGCGCATCGGGTTCAGCGTCTATCCCTATATGCATGACCTTGTTGGTGAGGACTATGGCGCCGGTCTCGCCACCCAAGCCATCAGGGGAATCATTATTGGCTGTGTCGACAATGCCGATGCCAGGCGAGCCATCAGCGACTCCATTGCGTTCACCAACTGGTGGCTGGATGCCGGCAATGGGCATGCCTCGGGACAGGTCCTGCTGGGTAATACCAACCGTAGGCAGTCTCTTGAGGGATCCTTTTCCGAGGCGTACAGGCAGGTTGAGCGATTGCCAATACCATCGTGGCAGCTCCCCAGTCTGTTGGCTCCGCCAACCATAGTGAAAACCGATATCCTGGATTGTGCCGAGGCAGTCGCTACCGAGGAGCAGGGACCGTTAATCAACCAGGTCATGGCGACGCTGGTACTGGAATTCGTGAACCGGATGCTGAAAGGCACGCTGACCTGGATGGGCGTCTATATCGATTTGGAAGCCGGCACTCTGCAACCGGTGCCAGCTGAACCCGAGACGGTAGCCAGAATCTGCGGGGTGAAGGTCGACACCTTGCTTATGAAAGGTTGCTCAATAGGCGACAGATACTCATTGAGAAGGAGGTGACAAATGTCAAACGAGGGCGATGCTAAAGAAATAGAACAGTCAACCGAACAAGCGGAGTCCGAACCAGCTCCGGAGACGCCGGAACCCAGCCCTCAGAAGCTGACCGACGAAATGAAGGTCATCATCGTCATGAAGGCTGACAGGGTCATGCTGGGAGTCCAGTCCCCTGACTGCGACCCGGTATACACGACCATGGAAGGCTCCCTGGCCATGGCGCTGAAAAGGGTGCCGGCACTTGTCAAAGAGGCAAAGCAGAAATGGGAAGCTAACCCCCGGTACCCGAAGGCGGATCTGCCGGCGCCGCCCCCCAGTCCTACCCCAGCTCGCACGTCGACCGCTTCAAAACCCGCTAAGACAACCGCCCAGCCGAGCTTCTTTTAGAACACTGGGGGAGTAACCCATTGACTCTAGTGCTTAGTCCTAATACTAAGCACTAGGGATGAGTGGGCTACCCGAAAGGGTAAATCTAACCACTTGAAAGGAGGTGATAAAGATGGATATACAGGTTGCTAGATTAAGAGAGGTGTTGGGACTCCTGAAACCGGTAATTCCCCGGAAAACATCCTTGCCGGTACTAACCCATGTCTTGCTCAAGGACGGTAAGGCTGTGGCCACTGATATGGATACCATGGTCATTGCCCAGGTACCCGAAGCCGATATCGCCTGTCTGCTCCCAGCTGCCGAGGTGGTCAAGATGATCCAGTACGTTCACGGCTTGGAATATTTACACATCGAGACCACGAATGGCAAGATTACCATTTCATGGTCAGACGGCCGCTCGACCTTCGCCACCCTAAACGTTGGGGATTTCCCCAACGTACCCGAGTTCGTACCGGTGGACGAAGCGTCCCTCGATATCGATACCCTGATCCCGGCAATGCATGAGGTGATGGGCTTTGCCGCTACCGAGGATAACCGGCCAGTGCTAAGAGGGGTCACCCTGGTCCTGGGCGAGTCGGTTTCGGTTGCTGCAGGCGACGGCTTCCGGATGGCGTACAAGTCTCTGCCTCTGTCTTTCCCCCAGGAAGGTATTGTCATCGTTCCCCCTAGCTCCGTAACTGCCCTGAAGCTTCTCTGGGAGAAGACGCCACGCACCCCGCCGGCCTCTGATGCCCTGATACCGGTAATCATGGCCAAGAAGCAGGCCTCGGTCGCTCTTGACGGCAAGACGGGGCTGAGGTTTGTATTCGGCGATTCGACCACGGCCATCGTCAAGTTGGTCGATGGCAATCCGCCGGAATGGCTTAAACTGATGCCGAAAGAGAAACCGGTGATTCAGGCCTCGCTCATGGGGTCAGATCTGGAGCTGGCGGTACGCCGCGTCCTGGCGGTCGCCTTGCAGGGATCAAAGATTGTCCGCCTGGTGTTTAACGAGGACACGGCAACAATCTCAGCCAAGCATGACGACCAGGAAATCGAGTCAACGGTCAAGGTCTTGGTATCGAAGGGAGCTCCGAACAAGGTGGGGCTTGATGCCAGATACCTCCTCGATTATCTGAAGGGCAAGACAGGCATAGTGTCCCTCTCATGGGTAAGTGAGGGATCCCCCATAGCCTTCAATCACCAGAAAGGCCCGACAGTCCTGATCATGCCAATGACGGTCGACTGGGCTGGGGAACCAGCCGAGGAAGAGGAACCCGAACCTGCTGAGGGAGAGGCCGAGGAACCAGCTCCGGAGACGCCGGAACCCATCCCACCAGAAGACGCCTAACGAAATGCAGGAAGGGGGAGCTGGGCAGCTGGCTCCCCCTTTACAAAACATGAAGTGAGGAAAGAACTATGCCCAAAAATCCGAGAGAAAGGAGGGAGTTCTTTTGTTACAAAGCGTATGTGATAAGGCTTGTTTTATTCTTCAGAAGACTGATGACGGCGATGACCTGTCCCCTGAACATCTTTACCTTCTCCAGGAGATGGTCAACGGCAATCTAAACGAGCTGGGCGAGCAGGAGTTCGAGAAACTTTTCCTATCCGCCCAGGCCGGGTATGTAAAGCCGTGGTTTCACGGTTTCGAGCACCTGACTGTTGACCACGCAGGTTATGTCCGATGGAAAGGAAAGGCAGTTGAGCACTACGATTCACCCTGGCGATGGTCAAAGGAAGCGAAGGTTCAGGCTGAGGAAGTGGCACGACGCTGCCGGCATCTTGAAAGTATCGGGGTAGCGCCATCAACAAAGACCGTCATCTGGACATGGCCAGATTAAGTGCCCAGCTGGGGGCACCTTATTGAAGGGGAAACTGTGCGCAAAGCCGCACTGAAAGGAGGTAACAACAAGTGAAGATAACTTCGTACGTAGAACTAACATCGGCCCAGGAAAAGACCATTGAGGCTTTGGAAACAGTGACCGTAAGAACCGCTCTTATCCGGCCTGTCGTTGTGGCCACGGTCCGCACTTGCCTTGCGCAGGAAGTTAAACTAACTATTGATGCCGATGGAATAATTGAGAGCGTGGAGGTTCAATTTGACAGTCTCTAAGCAAAAAGTTGACGGCTGGATAGACGACCTGGTTGGGGCCCTCTTCGACCCGATAATAGTTTACCCCTCCGGGTGGCAGGACACCTTGCCTGACTGGATTAAGCCCCAGATTACCTTGGAGCGGCTAATTATGAACATTAA
>SDBU01001036.1_pt1 | contig 40892 bp, 39 predicted proteins | sample 2277071 | NCBI WGS metagenome assembly SDBU01 (sample SAMN10397929, study PRJNA504765) | marine sediment metagenome | isolation source: marine sediment core GS08_GC12, 126 cmbsf | place: Arctic Ocean: Gakkel Ridge, Loki's castle | collected 2008 | reverse complement strand
TATTCCAACTTACCGAGTTGTCAACTCACTTAATAATATTTATATCACCCATATACTTTCTTAAAACTTCCGGTATAATAACAGATCCTTCGTCGGTTTGATAAGTTTCAAGAAGGGCTACAAACAGTCTCGGTGTTGCCACCCCCGAGCCGTTTAATGTATGAACAAACTCTGACTTGGAGCCTTTTGTTCTCCTGAATCTGATTCCGGTTCTCCTCGCCTGAAAGTCTTCGAAGTTACTGCAGCTCGATACTTCAAGAAATTTTTTCTCGGCTGGTGCCCATATTTCAATATCATAACATTTTGCACCTGCAAAACTCAAATCCCCTGAGGCTAAAACAACAACCCTATAAGGTAACTCAAGAAGCTGTAAGACCTCTTCAGCATCCTTAAGGAGAGTTTCAAGTTCATCATAAGAAGTTTCCGGTTTAACGATTTTTACCATTTCAACTTTATTGAATTGATGCACTCTCAAAAATCCTTTCGTATCTTTACCATAAGAACCGGCCTCTCTCCTGAAACAAGCTGAATAGGCAGTATAATACAGTGGTAATTTGGATACGTCAAGTATTTCGTTTCTATGAATATTTGTAAGCGGAACCTCCGCTGTCGGAATAAGGAATATATCATCTGAACTGCAAAGATACATATCTTCCTCAAGCTTGGGAAGCTGCCCGGTGCCGAACATACTTTCTCTATTGGCAAGAAAGGGCGGAAATATCTCCGTGTAACCGTGTTTATCGATATGTAAATCCAGCATAAAATTTATTAAAGCTCTTTCTAACCGAGCTCCAAGACCTTTATACAGCGGGAATCCCCCCCCGGAAATTTTAGAAGCTCTTAAAAAATCTAGGATATCGAGGTCCTTTCCGAGTTCGAGATGGTCTTTCAATGGGAAATCATATTCCTGAATTTCACCCCAGCTTTTTATCAGCTTATTATGGCTCTCATCTCCCACAGGTACTGAAGGATGGGGAATATTAGGAATTGTTATTATTATATTATAAATTTCATTCTCAATATTCTGTATCTTAGAATCAAGTATTTTTATTTTTTCAGAAACCGTTTTCATCTCCAATATCAAATCCCGGGCATCCTTATTCTCTTTCTTCAATTTCCCGATTTCATCAGAAACAAGATTCCGTCTGTGCTTCAGATTGTCAACCTCGGAAACGATTTGCCTTCTATTCTTATCAAGTTCAAGAAAATTATCGATTGCAACCTTCTCACCCTTATTTTTAATTCCCTCTTTAACAAGTTCAAAGTTTTCCCTTATGAATCTAAGATCAAGCATTTATTTCTCTTGGTTCAATTTTTCGATTTTTGCTAATTTTTTGTTAAGAAGTTTTTTATTTCATCTGTAATATATTTAATTTCTTCTTCTTTAAGTTCCGGAAACATAGGAAGAGAGATAATCTCTCTTGAAACATTTTCTGTAACAGGAAGATCTCCTTCCTGATATTCTAAATATTTATAAGCATCTTGAAGATGAAGAGGAATCGGATAATATATCATCGTTGTAATCCCTTTTGAGCTGAGATATTCTTTCAATTCATCTCTTTTTTTCACTCTGATAGAATACTGGTGAAAAACATTGTTTTCAATATCATCCTCAGAAGGTGTAATTACACTTGTGTCTATTAAGTATCGATTATACAGTTTTGCATTCTGTATTCTCAGATTATTCCATCGGTCTATGTATTTTAATTTTACCGATAAACATGCAGCCTGGATTGAATCAAGCCGGCTGTTCACACCAATTTTTATTGATTTATATTTTTCTTTTGAACCGTGAGATGCGATTATTCTAATATTCTCTGCAATTGAATCGAAATTAGTCGTAATAATACCGGCATCTCCAAAAGCATTCAAATTTTTTGTCGGGTAAAAACTGAAACAGCCGGCATCTGAAAGAATCCCTGCTTTCTTACCGTTATAATTTGCTCCGAAAGACTGAGCACAGTCTTCGATCACCTTCAAACCATATTTCTGTGCCAAAATATTTATTTTATCCATATTCGCACATTTTCCGAATAGATGAACAGGCAGAATTGCTTTTGTATTTTCTGTAATAACACCTTCTATTTTTTCGGTATCGATATTGTAAGTCTGCCGGTCAATATCAACAAACACAGGTCGGGCATTTAAAAAAGCAATAACTTCCGCTGTGGCAACAAAGGTAAACGACGTTGTAATAACCTCATCTCCAAAGCTTATACCTGCTCCCATTAGAGCAAGCATCAATGCATCAGTTCCCGACGCACATCCTATACTGTGAGAAGCACCGATATATTCGCTTATCTCGCGTTCAAACTTTTTTACTGCCGGTCCTCCAATATATTGTCCGGAATCAAGAACTTCAATTACAGCTCTTTTAATCTCCGAATCAATATTATTTAATTGTCTTTTAACATCAACAATTGGTATCTGCATTGCGTTTTTTCCCTTTCAATAGGTGTTATAGTTATCTTTCCTCAGTCTCCCAGATTGGTTTCTGCTGTGTAAAAATATATTTGAAAAATCCGACAAATAATGCTAAATTGATAGTAACATAATAAAAGGGTGCTGAAAATAAAAAAAATCTTTTCTTAAACAGGTTTAACAATAATCCAAAAAGTGCAAATAAATAAAATAAATTCTGAAACAAAAATAAAAACCGGTAAAGAGTATAATCAATTAATAGAAAATTTGTTATAAAGACTACAACCATAAGAAAAGGTGTAAACCATCTAATAATTTTATGAGACCATAGACCGAAAGAAACAAATCCTTTTAACGGATTAAGAAAAGGTATTATAAATCTTAACACTTGAAAACTTTGAACCCCTATTCTGACCTTTCTAATAAATTCCTTTTTAATATTTTTCGATGTATTTTCATCTGCAATTGCCTCATTCTCATAAACCACTTCATAGCCATCTCCAGCAATCCTTAAGGGAATTAAAAAATCACAGGCAATGTTTTTATCAACCGGAATATTCTTGAAAAGCTCGCTCCTTATTGCATAAATCCCACCGGTTGCACCGATGGTTGTCTTGATTTTCCCTTCAAGTTCTTTTATTTTATTTTCATAATTCCAGTAAATTTTTTCACCCCACCCTCCAATATTTCTTTCATCCGGATTATTCAATATAAGATTTCCGCAAACCCCTCCAACTCTTTTGTCTGAAAAATGGCTTACAATTTTTCTTATAGATTCACTGCGATAAAAAGTATTTGCGTCAGAAAAAATTATTATATCCGCAGTTGCATCGGTTACAAGGCTATTCAGAACCGCAGACTTTCCTCTCCTTTCTTTAAAAGATAATAATTTTACCCTTTCATTTTGAAATTTCTTAATAACCTCTGTTGTTTTGTCCTTTGAACCGTCGGAACCAATTATTAATTGAAGTTTTCCCTGCGGATAATCAAGCTCAAAAAAATTCTTAATCTTTTCTTCTATTATTGTTTCTTCATTGTAAACCGACATCAATATTGAAACAGAAGGTGTGTATGTGTTATCGCTGTTTCTGTTCCTTTTGACCAATTTTGAAATTAAAAATATCAAAACAAAATAACCAAAAAGCGAATAAACAATAAGAAATAGACTTACCCAAAAAACATATACCATACTGAATACTCTACTAAATTTTATAAAAATGTCTTCATTTACTTATTTTTTAAAAGAAGTAAATATAAATTAAAAGTTTTTTCTGCTGCCTGCTCCCAAGAAAATTTATCTTTTGCCATTTGGTAACCGTATTCACCCATTTTTTCAAGGGATGAAGGGGAAACAAACATTTTATCTATCTTGCCTGCCAAATCCTCAGGGTTGTTCGGTTCTACTATGTATCCGCTTTTACCGTCTTCGGTAATATCCGGCAGTCCTCCGACATTGGTAACTATTACAGGTTTCGAATGTGCATACGCCAGATATACTACTCCGCTTTGATAAATATTCCTGTATGGAAGAACAACAACATTTGCGGCTGAAAAATAAATAGAAGTTTCATCAACCGGAATATACTCTATTCTTTTCAATATATTATCTTCAATATCAAATTTATCTATTATTTTCTGATATTTATTGAATCCCTCGATATCTTTTCCTGCAACGATAAGAAAAATTTCAGGATGTTTTTCTTTTAATATTTTAACTGATTCAAGAAGAATATCAAGTCCTTTATATCTTCTGATATATCCAAAAAACAAAATCACCTTTTTGTTTTCCGCAATCCCGAGAATATTCCTTGCTTCTTCTATTGAGATATTTTTAGATAATAATGAATACTCTCCTACATGAATATTGCTTATTTTACTTTGTTCATTTTCTGTAATATAATCATTCAAAGTTTTAAAGTCTTCTTTCGAATGAATAATAATTCCATCAGCAGTCTTATACACATATTTTAAAAAAGGTGTTAATGCTTTACCCTCAAACGGCTTAATGTCATGAGGAGAAATAACTACTTTTATATTTTTTAATCTTATTAACTTATAAATCCAGAGTTCAATAAATGGAATCTTAATCTGATGAAAATGGACAATATCGGGCTTTTTTTTTAATACAAAGAATAAAATTTTAATTAAAGACCCTGCATAAATCAAACCTTTTAATATTTTATATTTTTTCTGATAATGAGTCGAAATAACCTTTTCTATATTAAAATTTCTCGGAAATGAATTCAGCTCATAGTTTTTTGTTGTTAGAAGAGTAATATCATTCTCAAATTTTGTTAAAGCCTGACAAAATAAATAAGTATAATGACATATTCCTCCTCTTCCCGATGTATCGACAATTATAATTTTCATATTGTTTTCTTTACTTCTTTTTTAAAAGAAGCAAGTCAAAAACCTCATCTACACAGATTTGGTCAACACATGGATCATTCTTTTGTTTGCATTTTTTCTGATTACAGGGGAAACATTCAACTTTCTTATGAAAAACAGTACTGTCGCTGCTCCAGGGTCCAAATTTTTTTGGGTCTTGGGGTCCAAAAATCGCTGCTGTCGGCACATTTAAACCGGATGCTAAATGAACCGTTCCGCTGTCATTTGTTATGCATAAAGTTGATTTTTCCATTATTGAAAGAAATTGACGAATATTAGTCTTTCCGGCAATAGAAATGCTGTCTTCTTTCATCATTTTCTGCATCTCTTCAGCAGTATCAACTTCATCCTCCGAACCGGCAATAATTATCTCTAATCTGAGGTCACTCTTTATTTTATCCGCCAGGAGTGCAAATTTTTTAATATCCCATCTTCTATATTTCCATTTAGCTCCGGGACTTATAATGACAAACATTTTTTCATTTACTTTATTAGAATTCAAAAAAGTGCCGGCAAAATTCCTTTCTTCATCGGTCAAAAATATAAACTTTTTTTCCTTAATCCGCTGTGCACCAGCCATTTCGGTAATCATCAGGTTTGTGTCAACCTCATGAATATTTTCATTATTGAGTATTCTTTTGGAAAAAATATCAGAAAACTTTTTTAATCTCAATCTAAACCTTACACTTCCTCTGTCTATTCTTACTTTCGGAAAATATAACAATGAGAAAACAAGTGTCAGCCAGTCATCTCTCAATCCGGCAATAAGGTCGTATCTTTTCTTAAAAATATTTCTTAATGTTATGACTCTTTTAATCAGTGAATGATTATTCTCTTTTTTTTGGTTAAATCTCTTCGAGTTGAAAATAATTACATTATCAATAAATGGATTATTTTTTAATACATCTTTTGACCAATCTCCAGTTAAAAATGTAACTTCAGCATCCGGAAACCGTTCCCGGAGTGCATAAACAGAAGGTAAAGAAGTAATTACATCACCAAGATGGTCAAGTTTAATAATTAAGATATTTTTTACCCTAAATCCATTCTTATTTTTATTTATCAGCCTCGAAATTGCAAAAGAAATAAAATATAATAAATATTCCATATAAAATCAATTGTTTAACACATCATTATAAATCCGGTATATCTTTTTAGTGTAATTTTCTACAGAAAAGTTCTTCGAATAGTTTTCCCCTAAAGCTTTTAGTTTGTTTCTGAACTCAATATCCTTTATGAGCAATAAAATTTTATTTTTCAGGTCATTATAATCATTCTCTTTAAAAATCAATCCATTATCCCCGATAACCTCAGGTATAGCACCGGAACTTGAACCTATAACAGGTACCCCACAAGCCATCGCCTCTATTATGACCCTCCCGAATTGTTCTTTCCATTTGTCGGTTGTTTTTGACGGCAACACAAATATATCCAGCAGGCTCAAATATTTAGGGATATCATTATAATTTATACCCTTAATAAATTTTACTTTTTCACTTATTCCGAGTTTATTTGATAATTTTATAAGGTTATTTTTATAATTACCATTTCCGATTATCAATATACTGAAAGCCTCGTTTAATTTACTGCATGCTTTTAACAATATGTCAAGCCCCTTTTCTTCAATAATCCTGCCGATAAATCCTATTACAGCACCTGTCAATCCTAATTCACTTTTCAGATTTCCCGTTTCCCTCTTTTTCAGAAAAGAAAGGTCAAAACAGGGATACAGCACTTTCACAGGATTAGCAAATCCCTTAGATAAAATAATATTTCTTGCTTCTTCGTTTGCACACAAGCCATAGTCCACATTTTTAAAAGTAAAAAGTTCAATATATTTATAAACGAATGATAATTTATATGGGAATTTATAATCATACGAGAGATTATCATAAGTATAAAAAACAATTTTTGCTTTGGTTGCCCACAGCTTTTTTGCTAAAATAGTTTGAAACATAAATATTGAAAAGGGTTCCTCCATAATATGAATTATATCCGGTTTACATTTTTTCACTGCTTTTATCAGCGCCGTATAATAAAAACCCCTGTTTTCATAACCTGGAAACGCCGCTTTTCCGGCAATTATATTCAGACTGCTATTTTCTTCAAGATGAAGTTTGTTAAAATTTTCTATCCATATTTTCGGTGCCAATAAAGTAACCTCAACATCTTCATAACCGGCAAGCATTTCCCATTTTTTCTGATAGCTTGCAATAACAGCATTTTTATCTATCGCCAGAATTCTCATAATATTTTCTTTTAAACCACGGAAACCTTAAACTCGGATAATTCTTTTTTCGGAAAAACCTGAAAAATGTATATAAGGAAAAACTGAATAATTAAAAATCCTGCTAAGCCTGCAAAAAAGGATTTAGAAATCGTTAAATAAATATAAGCAAAAGAAATAATATTTATTATAATAATTTTAGAGAAGGATAAGAAATGAAAATTTTTCAAATACTCCTTAGTAAAGTTAATCCATAAAATCAGTGCAGTAAATTCAGTGATTACAGTTGCAATACTTGCTCCGACGAGACCATATTCCGGAATTAGAAAAATATTCAAAATAATATTAACAATTACCATTTCAACCACAACATAAAATCCCTTCGCTTGTTTTCCGATTGATATTATAAAATGATACATTACAACATTTAGAAATAAGAAGACCTGAGAAATTATAAGGATTTTTAATCCTTCGGACGAATAATTATATCTTGAAGTATAAATCATATTTATAATTTCACCTGAAGTAAAAAATATAATAATTGTCATCGGCAGTGATAAACAAAGCATAATTTTCAGACCGAATTGGTAAATTCTATTTAGATTCTTGTCTTTTTCATAATACAGCCGCGATATAACAGGCAGCAATGACATAACCAGGGCAACCGGAATAAAAGACAAGGGATATATCAATCTGAACGCCGCTGAATAATAGCCGACCTCTGTATCACCTTTCATCTGCGAAAGCATTAAAACATCAACTCTGTTTGAAAGATTGATGAGTACACCAAAAAAAGCCAGAGGAAGAGATTCTTTTAAAAAATATCTAATTAATGTCAGATCCAAAGATAACTTCGGTCGTATAATTTTTTTTGACTTTAAAATTATCAGAATTAGTCCGGGAAGACCGCTTAAAACATATATTAATGTAATTAAATTAATATTCCCTTTTAAATTAGTAACGATAATTACCATTATAAAAAGTACAAACGAACCTAAAATATTCATAAGAACCGGGAAACCTATCTTCAATCTGGCTTTAAATACAGCCTCAAAAGGAGTTTTTATCGTAGGGAGTTTAGGTGATAAAATCAGGTTTATAAACATTATATATATAAGGAGTGTTTTGTCATATCTTAAATTCATAAAACTGCAAACAAAAAAAGAAAGGACAATTGCAGATAATGTCAAAAACAGCTTCAGCAGTATATTATTGCCTATTAATATCTCACTTTTTTCAGGATATTTAGAGATTTCTCTGATAAGAATCGATTCTGTTCCGAGGTCAATAATTGCTGCAAAAAAGCTTATATATACGATAGCATAATTAAATATTCCGAATTCTTCTTCACTTAAGTACCTCGTAATCAGAACAATTGCCAAAAATGAGAAAATCTTTTCAAATATAGTCCCAAAGAAAAATATAGAAGAATTTTTTTTAATTCTTCGCCCTAAAGTCTCATCATTTGTTATCAATTACATTTTTTCCTTTGAGTAATTTATATCTTTCACGAAAATTTACTATTAATCCACCTAATACAGCAACTATAAGTACAGAATCTTTTTGATAGAACTGAGGAGAACTAACCGACAGGAAAAACATCGAAATTAAAAGGGCGGCGGTGCCTTTAGCTATGGAGTTCTCGATTGTATTTGATTTAATTCTAAGGAAAAATATGCAGTATCTAATTATTGAAAAATAGAATAATAAATAAATTATAAGCCCGGGAATTCCTAACTTAAAAAGCAAATATAAAAACGCATTATGAGAATACCACGTATTCACTGTTTCGTAATCAATAATATTAAAATATTTGAACTTCGCCCCAAGACCTGCGCCTGCGATAAAATAATATTTTATCGATTGAAAAATCCCTTTCGTTTCGCTTAGCCTATTTAAAATTGATATATCTGAAAAAATATCTTTCAAACTCGGAAAGCGTTCCATAAGTGAAATTCCGACGAATTCGGTTAAATTTCCAAAATAAAAAGATACAAAAGTAACTGAAATAAATGTAAAAACGCCTAAGTATTTTAGAAAATTAAGTTTTTCTTCTTTATTTGCTAAAATAAACAGGACAAACGTTCCGAATATTGAAGCAATCCAATACCCTCTCGAAAAGGTTAGAGCAAGTGATACACTTGTTATCATTATAAAAATAATTAGAAACGGTTTAATCTTTTTGGGGATTGAAGAAAACAGGAAACTTAATCCTAAAATCAAGCTCATTGTGAAAAATATCTCGCTTAAAACCTGACGGGATGATGCAATTTCCCAGAAATATTGTATATTTGACAAAAGTTTTCCGAAATTTATGATATTACTTACTGAAAAATAAAGGCTGACTGAAAATAATGATAATAATATAAATACAATATCTCTTTTATTTTTAACCTCTGTTTTCACCATAAAATATAAAAAGAATGTTATGAACGGTATCAATTCTCTGAACCAGTGAATCATATTTAACCTGCTAATTAAAGCCGGGAAAAAAGAAAGAAAAGCAATAGCAATAAATGTAATCAGAAAATAATCAGACTTTTCCTTTATTATATGCACTTTCCGAACCATAATCCTCTGGAAAAACCACGATAAAATCAAAATAACAAGATAAATAAAAAATATTACTTCAACTGGAGTTATTTCAAGGGTTTGCACCAATATTAATACATAGAAAAAAATAATTATACAAATACCCAGTAAAATATTCCTTAAAGAATAAATCAATATGGAAATACAAATTATTGCAGGTGGTATATAATATAAGTATTTAATGGTTAATATACATGCAGCAAGGATTGTAATAAAAAATAGAAGAAATAAAAAGGCAGGGGCGGAGACTCCCACTGTACTGTATGTCTTCTTAAAGTTTATCAATTTTTGATAATAATATTAATTTTAAGTATTACTTATTCATCAATAACTTTTGCTGCCGGTTCGCTTAAAGTTTAAGATACTCTATTCCAATTATAAAAAATAAAGAAATAATGAATGAAGAAAATCCACTTAATAGAATAATGATAAGTCTTTTTGGTTTATATTTTTTTATTGGAGGAACAGCTTCATCAAGAATTTGAATATTATGGGATTTAGACGATTTCAGTAATCTCGCAATCTCAAGATTCTCAACGAGTAATTCGTATATGGTATACTGTGCTTCTAAATTCCGTTTTAATTCGATATATTGAATTCCAACAGCAGGTATTTCATCCATCGGAACAAATAATTTTGACAATTTATCTTCTCGGGGATTTCTCAATGATTCTTCACTTTGTGTCATTAATGCATTTAAGCTTTTTTGATGTTCTCTTAGCGAAGTTCTTAACGAGCGTATTTTAGTATGGTCTTTAGCAAGGACTTTTTCCTGTGAACCCAATTCTATTTCAATCATTTTAATTTGTGCATACAAAGCTGCTGCCGTAGTAATTAAAGCCTCGGTTTGTTCAGGGAGAGATATAATATTATATCGTTCCTGAAATTCTTTAAATTTTTCTTCAAAAACCTTCAATGTATCAAGATTTTCTTTATATCTTTCTTTGATATATTCTATATTTGCGTTAGAATTCTGCTCGTTCAGTCTTTTGTTTGTTTCGTTGAGTATAGATACAAATCGATTAGCCATATCACTTGCACGCTCCGGTAACTTGTCAAGAACCGATATTCTGACAGTTCCTTCCTTATCCACATCAAAATCTGTATTGGACTTCAGTTCTAATTTCGTTTCATCGATATTTTTAGTTTTATAAATTTCCTGCAAATTAAATTTTTCAATTATCTTTTCTAATGTTGTTCTGCTTTTCAGAATTGCAATATATCTTTTACTCTCGCTCATTTCACCAAGTCCGAATAAAGAGGTCATGGATAAAAGTCCTGAAGACTCGGACTGAAAGGGAAGATCCATTTTACTTGGGATAACCACAGCCTCAGCTTTGTACCATTTTGGTAAAATAAAAACGATGATTGCCGCAACAATCGATACCATAAGAGAAAAAATTATTATAAATAATTTCCTCTTATAAAGTATCGCCAGATAGTCAATCAAATAAAGTTCTTTATCTTGCATTTAAAACACATAGATTTGATAATTTAATTAATAAGTCCCACAGCTTTTGCAGCTATTAAGACTGTTAAAAACGTTCCGAAGAAACTCAAATAATCCTTAGCAATTTCAATCCTTTTCAATGGGATTTCAATTTTATCACCTCTCTCAATGGGTATATCTCCTCCTGTTATAATTTCGCCGGAATCCTTTTTAAAAACCTTGATTTTTGAGTTTGAACCCGCCCTTTCAGTTTTACCGGCCAGCCCGGCATAATCACCCGAACTCATATTTGAATAGAAGGGAAATGCACCTGCGTTTCTGACTGAACCATATACATAAACCTCATCTATTTTCCTGGGCAAATATATATAATCTTCATTCTTAAGTAAAGTATTTTCGGTATTACTGTCAGGATTATTTGAATCCAAAAAATTAAGCGGAATTGTTTCAAGTTCATTATTTCCCGGATTGGTTTTCCTTATTATATAAGAATTCTCCCAATCGGTTGTTTCTTTTTTAACTTTTATCCTCTTAATTAAATCTCCGATTATTTCATTTTCGTAAAATTGATAATATCCGGGTGCGGTTATATTCCCACTTACGAAAATCATTCCTTCGAAAAGCTTAACTCTGGGCACATAAATAACATCCCCACCTCTCACAAATGGATTGTTTTTCATTTCTCCTTTGTTTTCAAAGTCAAGGAGGTTAAAAAACTCTGTTGTACCATCCAAATGTCTTATTTCAATATTCTTCTTGTCTGCCCAAGATGTAAGACTATCTCCCAACGAAATAACATTAGATACTCTGTCAACGGGATTTGCATTGTAACTGCCGGGATATTTAACTTCTCCCGTTAAATAAACCTTAAAAGTTCTGACATTAGCGAGTGAAACTGTAATTTGCGATTCGGGATAAAACCTGTTGACCTTTTTTTTTATTAATTCCTTTACATTTTTTAATGTCAATCCGTTTACCATAAAACTGCCAATATTCGGTATCATTATATTCCCTTCGGGCAAGACCATAACTTCAAATTCATCCTCCTCTTCACCCCATAAATTTACAAATAACAGATCTCCGGGACCTACCAAATAAGTATCCGGATCTACAGCATCTTCAAGTACAAACCTGATATCTCTTTTTTCTATTCTATCCTTCATCCTATCATTTTCTCTTCTGAATAAATCTTCCCTTCCAATTTGTGATTTTACTTGAGAAAAATCTACACTAAAGCCAAAAAGAAAAAATATTGTAAAAACAACAGAGAATATTCTTAATTTTAGAATCAAAATATTTTCTCCAGAACTTAAAAAGGAAATAATCTTTTATTTATCTATTAAAAGTAGTAAATAATATATGAAAAGTCAACTATGGATTTCTGATTTTCAATTTTAGACTTACGACTTGATAAAATGATAATATCCATTAAATCTATAAATTGTAAATACAATTAATTTATTGTAAATTATAAAATTATTAAACTGTTGAAGATATTTTACCGATATAAACTTATGAAAACTATAAAATAATAATATCTTTAAATCTTGAGAAATATGAATACGACACAACACAAACTTGTTAAAGAACATATCTCTGAAATCAATGAATACAAAGAAGTTTTAATCAGATTGTTCAAACAACCTGTTACATTGGATCAAGCAATTGCCGATTGGTTTGAGAAAGGATTTCACAAAAAATATTCTAAAGAAAAAACTTCACTATAAAAAAATTTAAACTTTCAGTTGAAAAATTACAATATATATATTAACCTTCAAAATGTCCTGTATTATTTCTATCTCTTAATTTGTGTAATCCGTGGATAAAATATTTTCTTGAGTATTTTTTACAACTAACCAGGAGATGAACACAACCAACTTATTTTTTCTCTTTATATTTCTCCACCGCAAAATCAGTTGGGAGTCCCAATTTTTTATATTTTAGCAGTCGTGATTTCTGGTCACCCTCATTTATTTTTCTTGCAATATTTCCGACATCGAAAGCTTTCTCTCTTGGGACAACAATGACACCATCACCATCAGCAACAATCACATCCCCCGGAAAAACAAGAACACCGCCACATGAAATCGGTCTGTTGTATGATTCAAATTTGAGCCGCCCGGGTCTGATTCCGCGGGAAATGTACTTTGTATATACCGGAGCCTGTATTTTTATCAATTCGTCTGTATCCCTTGCTTCGTCGCTTCGCTCCTCGTCGTACTAGAGGTAGATCCGCCTCTGGCGGACAATGACTATTGGTTCGTTTTTTATGCGACACTAATTTGATTCATCTAATTTTCTATTTATACTTATTTTAAAAGCTCTATCGCAATTTTCAGGCAATAAATAATCTAAAACCAATTACGGAAAATAAATTGTGTTCAGATGCCTGATTCTTTAAAAATCAAAAAAAATTACATTTTTTTCATTTTTTTCTTGACAAATAGAAATTAAAGCTATATATTTAATATAGCAAATATTAAAAGTATAGCAAATATATATATTATTTTATTTGTAAATGATTGTATTCTTTAAGTTAAATATAACAGGGAGGTTTTAAATGAAAAAGGAAGATAAGAAAAAATATACCGCTCATGAAATCTGCAAGACGTTTGATATTACTAAAAATACTCTTTTTAAATGGGAAAGAGAAGGAAAGATTGCCAAAGTGAAAAAAGACTGGAGGGGGTGGAGGGTATTTTCCGAAAAAAATGTTGCCGAAATTAAAAAGACTATTGAAGAAAAAATGAAAAGAAATCAATGATAATTAGTTTAAAAATATTTGGAGAAAAATATGAATAAGATAATTCATCTATTTAATAAGATTAAAGATTTTATTTTTAATTTGGCTAATTTTGATTTAAGTAAGTATTCTAAATCAAAGAGAATATCCTTTTCACAGATTTCAAAAGAATTAAAAAAATCTATTATTGAAAATATAGATGAAATCGGTAAAAAAATATTGATACCAAATAAATTTAGAATATTTTTCAGTCAGTTCGACAGGAATCAACGAAGTAATATTGAAGATATATTGAAAAATGAACTTGAAGAAGAATTATACAACATTTCAAAAGAGTGGGACAATAATAATGAACCGTTTATTGTGGAAATTTATACTGATAAAAGTTTAGTTCCCGGAAGGTTTTATATTGAATGTTTTTTAGACAGAAAAACTTTTTCAAAACAAGAAACATTAATAGAAAATGAAATTAGCTTGAAAGATTTTGTTCCCGGTTTAGGGATTGGAAGGAAGTTTTTACCCTTGATTTCAGAAGAAGCAGCAAGTGTTATAGAAGAAACAAAAGATTTATATCGAACGAATGAAAAGATTTATATCTTGAAAATTTCATTTAACAATGAGGAAAAGTATCTTGATGTTTCTGATGGATTTTATACCATAGGAAGAAGCGAGAGATGTGATTTTTGCTTGATAAGTCCTGACCATAAGATTTCCAGGCGACATATTGAATTGCTTTTAGAAGATGACAAAGTATTTATAAATCCTATTGGGATAAATGGCACATATTTAAATGGAGAGAAACTGGAACTGGGGAAAAACACACAAATATTGATTAACGACGAGATTAAAATTGGCGAATATGTTTTAGAGTTAAAATTATAGGTATCAAAATATTATGGGAATAAAAACAAAATTAAATTCAGAAATCAAAAAATTGATAATCTCTCCGTTCTGGAATCCTGTTTCGTCGGATAATAAGGATAAATTATACTTTCATCTTGTGGATAAAATTAATTTTTTTGTTAACGAAAAGAATAAACAGAGAGTCCCGGATAAATTTCTGATCGGTATAAATCGAAAAATATATAAAAAGATTGTAAAAAATAACGATAACCTTTTATTATGTTTGGAAAAAAAGATTAATGAATATTTTAAGTCTATTGAACTTGAAGCTGCTCAAGAGGTAATTTCATTAGATTTTTTACCGTTATCATGTTTAAAAGACAATGAGATTAAGTTGATTTGCAATTATTCAGAAAAATCGAAGAACTGGAAATATTATATAAAACTTATTAATGAAGATAGTGGAAAATGGATAATCGAGCAGCCGGGTGAATATAAAATAGGAAGGAACATTAATGCATTTATTAATATAAATAATCCTTATGTTTCAGAATTCCATGCAAGGTTGGTTTTATCGGAATCCGGGAAAATAAAAATTTCAGACTGTGGAAGCAGGAATGGAATCTACTTAAACGATGATTTCAGGCGAATAAAAGGTGATACCTATATTATACCGGGCGATAAAATTTATCTTGGCAAAAGAAGGCAGATTTCACTTGTATTATTGGATGGACAATAATTTGTAACAACTCAGGCAGAAAGTTAGGAGTTAAGAGTTAGGAATTAAGAGTTTGGAGTTAGGAGGCAGAATAAAAAAACCTGTAAAATATTTCTGAATTCTGGCTTCTGAATTCCTTTATGTTTATGAAAAAACCAATGAAGATAATATTTATATTTCTAAAATACGTTTATATTTTTGGATTAGTGACAGTTAGTATAAAGATTTTCATTATATCCATAGAATATGCAATGAAACAGATGAAGCCGGTGTTTCCATTTATTTCTGCTGCGGCGATTTTTCTTATTTTATTTTTATCCGTTTTGATACATCAGTCAAAATTGCAGGTATTTTGTAAGGACAAGAAACTAGTTGAAAGTATAGATAAATTTGATAGAAGGAAATGGCTTAAAGATGAAAAGATAGAAGCCGGTGAGATATTTGATAGGACAAAAAGAAGTGAAAACAATCTTGTGTTTGATTTTAAATTACATAATAAAAGGAAACGACTGTATCCTTTCGGTAAAGCGGCTTCGCATCTTATCGGGTATAATGATATTGAAAAAGGCAGAGCAGGTTTAGAGAATTGTTATCATAATCTATTGTTTGGGAAGGACCGAAAATTTTCAGTAAAAAACTTAAGTTCAAAGCAGAAGGGAAATAATTTATATTTAACCATTGACAGCAAACTTCAGCAGGAAGCATATTATGCTTTTAAAGAAAGACCCGGTGCTGCTGTTGTTCTTATTCCAAAGACAGGTGAAGTGGTTTGTCTTGTGAGTTCACCGGGTTTTCAACCGAATGAAATCTCAGATGATTTGCTTTGGGAAAATATGATTAATAATAAAGAACTGGCATGTATTTTTAACAGGGCTTTAAAAGGAAGGTATCCTCCCGGTTCAATTTTTAAAATCATAACTACAGCAGCAGCTATTGAAAATAAGCTCAATAAAAAATATTACTCAGCACCTCAGGGGTATCTTCCATCCGGCTCGAACAGGAGGATATTTGATATTGAAAAGAGAATTTATGGGGAAAGATGGAAAGGTCACGGATTGATTGATTTAAAAACAGCAATGGAAAAATCAAGCAATGTCTATTTCTCAAAACTTGGTGTGGAATTGAACATGAGAACTGTTAAAAAATATGCAGAAAAGTTTGGATTTAATAGAGAAATTGACTGGAATTCTTCCAATAATATGTTCAAGGGTGAATTTTTTATAAAGGAGGGATTTTTCCCTGATGAGATAATTACCGATTCTGATTTAGCCTGGGCATCTATTGGACAACATAAGGTACTTGTAACACCGATGCAGGTTGCTCTATTTACATCCGCTATAGCAAATGATGGAATTTTGGTGAATCCAAGGATTGAATTGAATCAAAAAAATAAAAAGGGGTGGAGGGTCATAAAAAAAACTACTGCTAAAAAATTGCAGGATATATTGAGGAATGTAGTCAAGAAAGGAACAGGTTACCGGGTTAATATAGCAGGTCTTGAAGTTGCCGGTAAAACAGGAACTGCGGAAAAAACGGGCGGTCAAAATATTTGCTGGTTTACAGCATTTGCCCCGTATAATGATGCCGCAATTGCTGTAACAGTTGTTGTTGAAAATGGTGAATATGGCGGCAAAGACGCTGCAAAAATTGCAAGAAAGATTTTGATAAAGGCAAAGAGACTTGGATATTTTAAATGACGAATTGTACTGAATATTCGGAAACGAATGAAGATTAACCGCGGAGACGCAGAGAAAAATATTTAATAGAAGAAATTATTATATTATAAATAACTATTACAATCTTCTGTTCCTCTGCGTCTCTGCGGTGAAAAAAATTAAAATGTAAAAAAAGTTATGATATGAAAAAAAGTCATGAAATATATTTGATTGTTATTTTGGCAGCGTTGACAATAATTGCCCACTTTGAAGTATATTATTCGGGTTTCTTAAATGGAAATCTTATAAATACTCATATTTTTATCAGAAATATTTCGATTATGATGTTATTTTTAATCATTTATGCGGTTTTAAAAATAATGAAATTTGAAGGCAATTTAATACCGTTTATTGCCGTATCTTTTTTAACCGGGATAAGTCTCTCAATAAATTACAGATTGAGTTTTTCTTCATCATATATTCGTTTATTCAATACTTATGTTATGTCAATAATTATTGGGATTTTTTCCTTACCTGTAATATTATATTATTTTAGAAATAATTGGGTTGCAAAATTAAAAAAGAGATATTATCTTTTATTCGGAATAACGATTTTGGGATTGTTTATTTGGGCAGTCACTTCAAATATAACCGGAAAAAAGTTTATATTCTCAAGGACTCCCTGGGAGCTTGCAAAGATTCCTATTGTATTTGTTACGGCAGGATTCCTTAGTGAATATTCGATACTTTTTGATAAGAAGAGATATAATTTTTTCATTTTGATTTTAGTAATAATCGGTCCTCTTTTGCTTTTATGGATTATTCCACAGATATTATTTATTTTAATGGGTGATTTTGGACAAATTATAATTTTCAGTCTTTTTATTTTATTTTTATTTTATACGGCAACAGGAAAATTCATTTATTTTATAGGTGGTATTGCTTTAATATGTTCCGGTATTTATATTTTACCTTTTCTATTTAAATTTTTACCGGATTATACAGTTGAGCGTTTTATAATATGGTCTGATTTCTGGAGCGGATTTCCATCGTCTGAATGGTTTAGCAGAATATATCAACCGTTAAATTCTTTATTTGCGGTTCATTCAGGGGGTTTATTCGGAACCGGCTTCGGTATGGGATATCCAGGTTTGATACCACATTCAAGCTCCGATTTTATTTATTCTGTTCTTGCGGAGGAGATAGGATTTGTCGGAACTTTTTCTATAATTGTTGTTTATTTTTCTCTTATAATTTCGAGTTTGGTGATTGGTTTCAAATGTAAAAATAATTTTATAAGATATACTATATTAGGTTTCAGTATTATTATTGGAATACAGATTTTTGTTAATATTGCAGGTGTATTAAACCTGATACCGCTGACAGGAATTCCACTTCCTTTCATTAGCAAAGGAGGATTCGCTTATATAACTTTTTCTTTCATGGTTGGATTTATTATTTCCGCATCTGAAACGGAAAGTGACAAATAGAGAAAAAATAAACGATTTGTAATTAGGTAATGTCAAAATTATTATGAAAAACGAAGATGAAATATAAAACCATAGAGACCACAGTAGAGACGTTGCATGCAACGTCTCTACATATCTTCTTTATTTTTTAATATGCATTAAAGGAAGAAATATTATGGACGAGAGAAAAAAATTTTTACTAAGTGAGCTTTCTTCGGGTGATGTTGAGGCAATGGAAAGAGCAGCTACTTTGATTGCCAAAAGTTATGATGCTGAAAGTATTAAGGAAGTGTTAAAATTACTAAAAAATAAGAATCCAAGAATAAGGACAAATGCTGTGACACTTCTTGCCGCTATTGGCAGTAAAAATTCCTTTAGCAAAATTAAAAAGTTAAGTAAAAATGACAAAAGTGAAAATGTAAGAATTGCTGCTGCGGTGGCAATCGATTACTTTGGAAATATTAATTTTCAGGAATTGAAGTCAAAAATTAAAAAAGCTGCGATAGATAAGTTATATAAAAGAGAAATTGAACTGCCGGAAAAGGAGAGATTAAAGGATTCTGAACATGGTTTGAGCAAATTAGCGAGATTAAAGGCATCCAAAATTCAGGTTTTTGGTATATGTTTTTTGGTGTTATTTTTAATTCTTGTTTTGTTTTTTCATGATGAACTTTTAATTAAATACAAACCGGAACCGAAAAGTGCTTCAAAAGTTAGAAAGATGAACGAATTAATAAAAGAACGAATTATGAAGATTTATAATTTCAAAAAAGATTACCTTTCGCATGACGGTACTCATAGTGAAATCCCGATGACAATCAGCCTGCCTACATATTCAGGAGACACGTACGGCGATGTTGCTAATAGTGTATATTCTTCTCCGGAATTTCAGAAATCAGGAATGAATACTTTACTTGCGTTTTGGAGAAAACATAACTTTGATTCATACAAAGTTGAGCGGAATGAGGATTTATTGCAATTAAGTACTGAAGAAGAAAAAATAATATTTCCAAACCTTTCAGCAATGAGAATTAAATTCAATCTCAATAAAGGTTCTGCTGCATATCAGGCAATAAATAAAACTGATCCGGATATCGAGATTGATGTTGTCGTTAACAAAGTCATATTAAAATAATAGGGGAGACATGTCTTTAAAAAATATATATATTTTCGCTTTATTTTTTTCAATACTACTTTTTGCTGAGATTTTTGCTACTGAGTTTTCTCTGACTATAACGTTTAAAAATCACTCAAACAACTGGAAGAGGATAAATCTTGAGAAGGGAAGGATACTTGAAATAGCAGAAATGGATGCCTCATACTACCAGAGTATAATTATTACTTCCGGAGAAGGAATGGTCTTAATTCCTCCCAATGAGACCGTTGAAAAAACAATAACAGGTCTTTGTCTTCACAAGGGTTTGATGTTCCCACCGGAAGGATGCACCGTTAATTTTACACCTTTTGTAGGTAATTCCGAACTTATATCGGAAGACCAGAAAAAGGTTCATTCGCTGACTGAAGAGCCGGCTGAAATTATGAAAATCATTATTGGAAAAGGATATTCCGATGACAAGAAAGACGGAAGAATGGCTGACAGGGATGAAGCAATATGGAACGCTATGGAAAATGCATCTATTCAAGCAGGTATCCGTTTTGAATCAGAATCGATATTGAAGGATATTAAACTGATTAAAGATTTTAGAAAATTATCTGTAGAAGAGAAATCTGTGAAATTGACCAAAGTAATTCATGAAGATTATAATAATAAAACAGGTGAATATCTTTTTATCGGTGAATTTGAAGTAGTATCAAAACCTCCAAAGCCCGAACTTAAAAAGAGATATTAACCACGAAGGACACGAAGAAGATTAAAAATTCAAAAATATTTTTACCTAATTTTTCTTAAACATTTTCCTTTGTGTTCTTCGTGAACTTCGTGGTTAAAGAAAGGATAATTTTGCTTATATGTCTGAATTGAAATTTCCGGCAGGATATATATTCGGTGATAATGGGGAATATATGATATTGCGAAGTACTCCCCTGAATAAAGATGTCAGCAATACATTTGCGGAAGTATATCTTGCGGTAAAGGCAAAAGTGAGAAAAAAGTTTGCTGTAAAAGTTCTTAGACCAAGCGTTATCAGAGAGTTTGACAGAGTAGTTGACGATTTTCAAGCAGAAATAAAGATGTTAATGAATCTAAATCATAGATACGTTATTAAGATTGAAGATTTTGGAACTATTGTTGATGCAAACGATATGCCCAGTTTTTATCTTATTACCGAATATATTCCTAACGGAAACATTTTGAATAAAGCATATTCTTTTAACAAGCTGATGAACTTCGGGATTCAGATTTGTGAAGGGATAAAATTCCTTCACAAAAATAAAATAATTCACAGGGACATTAAACCTGACAATATCCTTGTCCAGGAAAAGAAGATGGTTAAAATAGTGGATTTTGGAGTCGCAAAGTTTTATTCAAATGATGATATGGTTTCTTCAATCGTTGGTGCCCCGGCTTATGCTGCACCGGAACAAATTGGCAAGAGCAGGCAAATTACTACTCAGGTTGATATATATTCACTCGGAAAGACAATCTATTCAATGATTACCAAGATTGTTCCTGAACCCGGGGGTCAGATAACCAAACTGCCTGATAAATATTCAGATTTTCCCTGGTATGAACGGTTGTCTAAAATTATTAAAAAATCAACTGAAACTGACCCCGCAACAAGATATAAAAATATAAATGAGTTAGAGAGTGATTTAAATAAGCTTCATCAGAAAGTGAAAAATTTAAAATCCAGGCGAAAAATAAATAGAAGTACACGCAAGTTTGCAAAAAGGATTTTTATTTTTTTATTACTCATTATGATTTTAATGGCTGGATATTCTTTTAGAGATGAAGCGTTAAAACTCTACCAGAAATTTAAAGGTATTAAAATAGTTAAAAGCGATGAAGAAAAGCGCGAAATATTTGTTCAAAAAGGTTTTGAACTTTTTGATTTGGGACCGGATGAATATAATGATGCGAGGAAAGTTTTAGAAAGAGCGGCAAAAGAGAAACCTGATGACCCGAGAATATATCCCTATCTTGGGGAAATATATTCTGAACTCGGTATGCGTGTCAAATCAATAACAGCCTGGGAAATCGCGGTAAAACTTAATCCGGATAATCTCGATTATAAAAAAAATCTTGGAAAAGCTTACCTTAAGGCTGGTATATATAATGAAGCGATTAGAATATGGAAAGATGTTCTGGATAAAGAACCTAACAATGAATCCATAAAAAACTTAATCTTAATTACTGAAAAAGAAATATATATGAATTATGAAAAATAAAATTGTTCTTATTTACGGTGTCGTTGGTTTATTGTTAATAATTGTTGCTGAAATAGCTCTGTTTTATGGGAATCAAATTATCGGCGTTTGGTTTACTCCTATAGTTTGGACAGGTTACATACTTTTTATTGACTGCACAATTTATAGAAAAAAGGGGGAGTCTTTTATATCACATCATTTTTCAGAGTTTATAATTCTGCTTATTCTATCTCTCGGATTCTGGCTTATATTTGAAGGGTATAATCTTATTATCAAAAACTGGCATTATATAAACCTTCCCGAAAATTTAACCGTCAGATATATAGGCTACTGCTGGTCTTTTTCGACTATCTATCCTGCAATTTTCGAGACAAGAGACCTGCTCGAGACTTACGGTTTTTTTAAGAAAGTTAAAGGACCTAAACGTGAACCCTGTAAAATGTGTTTAATAGCGATGTTTTTGATAGGACTGATTTTTCTTATCTTCCCGTTTGTAAAACCGTCCGAATATCTTGCACCGATTGTCTGGACGGGGTTTGTATTTTTCCTTGAGCCTATTAATTATATTTTTAACGGCGGTTCTTTTTTGAGAGACCTGAAAGATGGGATTATGCAGAGATTTTTGACTCATTTCTCTGCGGGAGTTATATGCGGTCTGTTATGGGAGTTCTGGAATTATTTTGCCTATACAAAGTGGATATATACTATTCCATACTGGGGGGATGTAAAATTATTTGAAATGCCGCTCATCGGTTATCTCGGATTTCCGGCGTTTGCACTTGAATGTTATGTTATGTACAGCAGTGCAGTGATAATTATGAAACGGCTAAATCCGAATTTTCAGTCGTATTTTGTATTATAGGGCATAATTGTAGTAGAGAACAGGCATGCTTGTTCCCTACAGTTCATTCAACCACATAAGAAACTCTTCGATTTCATTTACATTTTTTGCATAATATTTTGCATTTGTAGTTTCCGATGGATTTTCGGTAATCTTTACTCCAATATCATTATCCTGAAGCGTTTTTAATGCATCTTCATCCGAGTTGTCATCGCCTAAATATATTGTCGTCAAATAATTTCTCCATTCATCTTTATAAAAATGTCTGCCGACAGTCCCGAGGGCAATGCCTTTGTTGATGTTTACGTCGGGACGGATATTAAAAAGCTTTTTTCCTTCAACTATCCTGATTCCCCGATATTTTTTCAGTGCTTCAGATAGCTCACTTCTAACCGATTCCTGTTTTTCCGGGGCAATAGTTGACCATATAAAGCTGGTTGTAAAAATTTTCTTTTCACAATCCAATCCTTCAATACCTGAAAACTTTTCGCACATTTCTTCGGTAATTGTCCTAATTTTTTCTAATGCATCTTTATCGTTAAATGTGTAGTCTGTGTGGTCACCATCAATCTCAAATCCATGATTACCGGCATAAAATATATTATTGCTTTTTATGTTAACTACTTCCTTTAAACTCTCGATAGTTCTCCCGCTAATAAATACTAAATGTATTCTGGGATTCTTGCTCAAAGAATAAAGAACATTTCTCATCGATTCAGTCATTCTCGCTGCAACTAATGTTGTAATTATTTCTGCAAGAGTACCGTCATGGTCCATCCCGAGTAAAATTTTTTCGCGGGAATTAAGTTTTTCTGATATTTCTGAAAGATTATTAAGTATATGCAAACAATCTGCCATAGTTATTCCTTACGGTTTTAATTTATCTAAACCCTCATCCTCATTTTGAGCGCCACGAATTATGAAAATAATTAATTGAACAGACAGAAATGTCTGTCTTACTGTTTAACAAAATTGTATGATAATAGAACAGACATTCCTGTCTGTTATTCTATTTTCTTACTAAATCAAGTTCCAATATCCCATCTTGAGAGGTAATCAACCTGTTCGGGTGTAAGTTCATCAATCTTTATACCCATGCTTTCAAGTTTTATTTCAGAAACCCAATTTTCAATCTCTAACGGTACATTGTAAACTTTTGGTTCCAGTTGATTATTATTCTTTTTGATGACCCATTCTGCAGCTAAAGCCTGGGTGGCAAAGCTCATATCCATAACAGAAGCCGGGTGTCCTTCTGCTGCGGTTAAATTTATCAATCTTCCTTCACCTAAAAGATATATTTTCCTTCCGTCTTTCAATTTATACATATCTACAAAGTTTCTTACATTTTTTGTTTTTTCAACTGATAAATCTTCGAGGTCCCGGATGTTAATTTCAACATTAAAATGGCCTGAATTAGAGACAAAAGCACTATCTTTCATAACCTCGAAATGTTCTTTTCTGATAACACTTATATCACCTGTCAATGTACAGAAAAGGTCTCCGATTTTAGCAGCTTCGATCATCGGCATAACTGAGAAACCGTCAAGCGCTGCCTCGATGGCTTTGATTGGGTCAACTTCCGTTACGACTACAATAGCTCCCATACCCCGTGTACGCATAGCAAATCCCCTTCCGCACCATCCGTATCCCGCAACTACAACAATCTTACCGGCAAGAAGTATATCCGTTGCTCTTATGATTCCATCAACAGTTGATTGACCGGTTCCGTATCTATTATCAAAAAGATATTTTGTTTTGGCATCATTCACGGCAATAACGGGGAATTTCAGTGCGCCGTCTTTTTCCATTGCACGGAGTCGGATTACACCTGTGGTAGTTTCTTCCATACTTCCAAGAATTTGTGAGCTTAATTCAGGATAGTCGTTGTGTATAGTAGAGACTAAATCTGCTCCATCATCCATCGTAACTACCGGACTATGTTTTATAGCAGAATGTAAATGTTTATAATAAGTATCGTCATCTTCACCTTTGATAGCAAAAACAGGAATTTCGTAATCTTTTACCAGTGATGCGGTAACATCATCCTGAGTTGAAAGTGGATTTGATGCACATAAAACTATATCTGCACCTCCTGCTTTAAGTGTTCTGGCAAGATTTGCTGTTTCTGCCGTTACATGCAAACATAATGACATCTTTTTACCGTCGAACGGTTTTTCTAAGCTAAATCTTTCTCTTATTTTTTGCAATACAGGCATATCGCTATCTGCCCATACGATTCTCTTTTTCCCTTCGGGGGCTAAATTTATATCTTTTATGTCATATTCCATTTGTAATGCTCCCTATATTTTTAGTTAAATATAATAATCCCAAACTTTATTTAACAAGCCAACTCTAATAAATAGCCAATAGCCAATAGGCATAATTCGTTCTTTCTCCCCTATTGCCTATTCCCTATTGGCTGCATTCAGGCACGCTTTAAATCATCCACACGGTCAGTTTTTTCCCATGAAAAATCTTCGTCATCTCTTCCGAAGTGACCGTATGCTGCTGTTTTTCTATATATCGGTCTTCTCAGGTTTAACCTATCGATAATACCTCTCGGTGTAAAATCAAAAGTTTTTTTAACAATTTTTTCGATTTCTTCATCTTTAATTGTACCTGTCCCATTGGTATCAATCATTATAGAAACAGGTTCGCTTTGTCCGATAACGTAAGCGATTTGAATTTCACATTTTTTCGCCAGTCCGCTTGCAACGACATTTTTTGCAGCCCATCTTGCCGCATAAGAACCTGACCTGTCAACTTTTGTTGGGTCCTTACCGGAAAAACATCCTCCTCCGTGTCTTCCAAATCCTCCATAAGTATCGACTATAATTTTTCTACCGGTAAGACCTGCATCTCCCTGAGGTCCGCCTATTACAAACTTTCCGGTCCGGTTAATATGACAAGTTAGTTCGTTTTGCCCTATAAGTTCTTGTGGAAGAACTTCAAAAATCACCTTTTCTTTAATATCTTTTTGAATTTGTTCATAATCAACATCGGGTTCATGCTGGGCTGCAATCACCACATTCTCAATGGCTACCGGCTTATCATCTTCAAAACGTATAGATACCTGGCTTTTTCCGTCCGGTCTGAGGTAAGGGATAATCCCATTTTTTCTCACTTCCGATAGCCGTTTTGCTAATTTATGAGCTAAAATTATGCAAAGCGGCATAAGTTCTTTAGTCTCATCGATTGCGTATCCGAACATTAATCCCTGGTCACCTGCCCCTTCTTTATCAACACCTAAAGCTATGTCCGGTGATTGTTTGTCAATACTCTGAATGATTGCACAGCTTTCATAATCGATTCCCCATTTCCCATTGGTATATCCTATATCTTTTATTACATTTCTTACGACTTTTGGTATGTCAACAAATGTCTTGGTGGTTATTTCTCCACCAACAACGACTAAACCTGTAGTAACGAAAGTTTCACAAGCCACTCTACCCATTTTATCATCCGATAAAACAGCATCGAGAATCCCATCCGAAATTTGGTCTGCTATTTTATCCGGATGTCCTTCTGTTACTGATTCTGAAGTAAATATGTGAGAAGACATTGCACGCTCCTTAGATAATTTGAATTGTACTTGTTGTTTAAATTTCAAAAATTAATCTGTGTCGTATCCCCTATATTAAGAGATGACTCCTGGTTTTTTAAAGAAACCTGATTCCCTATAATTGATTTGTTAAGAATCATATATTCAATATTGGAATTCTCCCCGATAATTGAATCTTTAATAACCGATTTTATAATTTTTGTTCCATCTCCAACTGTTACGTAAGGTCCAATAACTGAATCAACAATCTCAGCATTTGGAGATATATAACACGGACCAATAACAGTTGAAACAGGAATGTCCTGATTTTTACAAAATTTTTTAAGTATATACCTGTTAGACATAAGGAGGTTTTCAGGATTTCCGCAGTCATACCAGCCTTCAACAGGGAATGTAGTTATTTTTTCTCCTCTATCAATCATATTTTGAATCGCATCTGTAATCTGATATTCACCCTTAGTTTTAATATTATTATTAAATATATATTCTATGGAATCCTTGAGTTTTTTCCCGTTTTTAATAAAATATACCCCTACTAATGCAATATTACTAATAAATGTGTTCGGTTTTTCTATCAGTTTTTTAGCAAATCCTTTCTCATCAATAACAACAACTCCAAATTTCTCCGGTTCTTCAACTTCCTTTACACCAAGGCTGTTGTATTCACTATTTAATGTCTCTTTTAAGTCTCCCTCAAACAAGGTATCACCGAGAACAATCAAAACCGGCTCCTCAGTAAATTCATCAGATGCCATATAAACAGCATGCGCAATACCTGTTAGTTCGTCTTGAAAAATGAATCTTGATTTTATAGAAAAGCTGTCTTGAACATGTTTTTTTACATCCTTTCCTTCGGAACTTAGTATCAAATCGATTTCATCAATTCCGTTAGAAAGTAAATTTTCTATTATATAATCTATAATAGGCTTTTTACCCAGTTTCATCAATATTTTTGAAGTAGTATATGTGTGAGGTCTCATTCTTGACCCGGCTCCTGCTGCAGGTATTATTGTTTTCATATTATATCGGTATTTTTATTACTAAAATTAAATTTCTCAAATTAAATTTGAGAATCTTTTAATATGTTTATTACATTTTTTGACAGCGGAAATTAATTAAAAAAATCCCTCAGTTATTTCTATTTAAACTTACTATTTTAATAAAAATATTTTCCAAAGTCAATATTTTATATTTTAGCCAATCTCTCTTTTAAAGACATAATTTTTTTAATAGGGAAAGGGTCTATTTTATTTATAATTGCAAGGTAGTAACTTGTAAAGTCACCGAAATATAAAAGTGAAAAAATCTTCGCGAGAAGTGATTCTCCTTTACTGTAAATTTGTTCTGTTTGTATATTTTCTTCTTCTAAAAGTGAAATAGTTATATCGATGGTTTTCAGGATTTTTTTATTAAACTCTTTATCTGTTAAAATTATTATAAATGGCTCGGCAGCCTGGAATTTTTTCCATTCCCATCCAATAATTTCATTGTGGTTTAATTCTGTAAAATAATTGTTATATGATATTCGCTTACTATTCTCGCAAAACTGACATTTCCACCTGTATCCAACCGGACCAAAAAATTGTTCAGAACAATAGACAATCGGCAGTTTATTGGAAAGTTTATTTGCCAGAACAAAAGCAGGATTTTTTTCAGGATTATTTATTTCGGAGAATTCTTTTGATTGTTCTCTTAAAATACTGACAGTTTCTTTTATTTCACTTGATTTATCACTTATAAATCCGATTTTTGAAAGCATAATTAATGGCGTTGTAAAGGAATAGCCTAAAGCACATCTCGGCGGCATACCGGATGGAATAGTTATAGTCGGGGTATTATCTTTTAATGATATTTCTTTTAATTTTCCTCCGCTTGTGATAGAGATAATTTTTGCCCCTGTTCGTTTTGCATTATTGTAAATGTTGATTGTTTCTTCTGTATTTCCGGAATAGCTCGAAACAAAAATAAGCGTATCTTCCCTAATAAACTTTGGTATATCATAATTTCTTAATGTTATAATTGGTATTTCTATTTCATTGTAAAGGTAGTCCTTTAGCAAAGAACCTCCGATTGCTGACCCTCCCATACCGCTAAATACAATATTACTTATGTTAGACTTGTCAAAATTAAAATATAATTTATCACAGATTTCAGAAGAAAATTCAATTTGCTGGTGGAAGTTTGCAATCATATAAAACAGGTTTTTACTATCAATTTTATTAATTTCTGCTTTCCGGATAGTTGTCATGGTTTTACTGAAATTTTAATTGTAAAATATTATTATAGAGGAATATTGGGGAATTTTTCTTTCATAATTTTGGTGAGATATGATTCAATTTCTTCTGCCGATTTCATATCGAGACATTCTTCACTGATTTTTACTGCGTCAGAATAATTTATAGAACGAATTATTTGTTTAATTTTACCCAGAATTAAAGGACTGACACTTAGTTCATCGAGTCCCATTCCCACAAGAAGGTATGTTGCAAGAGGGTCTCCAGCCATCTCTCCGCACATTCCGACCCAAATATTATTTTTGTGTCCTGCATCGATTGTTATTTTTATCAATTTTAAAATTGCCGGATGGAAAAATTGATATAAGTTAGAGACACGAACATTCCCTCTATCCACGGCTAATGTATATTGGATAAGGTCATTTGTACCAATACTGAAAAAATCGACATTTTTAGCAAGGTCATCTGCCATCATCACCGCAGAAGGTATTTCAATCATAGCTCCTACTTTTATATTTTCATCAAATTTAATATTTTGATTGCGCAGTTCCATTTTAGATTCTTCAAGAAAATCTTTTGCTTTTAACAGCTCATCTATACCGGAAATCATTGGAAACATTAAGGCAATATTACCAACAGTACTCGCTTTTAATATTGCTTTTAGTTGTGTTTTAAACAGGTCAGGATAATCAAAACATACTCGTATTGCCCTCCAACCCAAAAACGGATTGTCTTCCTTTAATCCTTTTGGAGTTTTAACGATTTTATCTCCGCCAAGGTCGATAGTTCTGATAATAACCGGATTAGGGAATATCCTTTGGGCAATGGTTTTGTAGTCATTAAATTGTTCTTCTTCAGTAGGCGGTTGACTTTTTAATAAATATAAATATTCAGTTCTGTATAGTCCGATTCCATGAGAACCATAAGAGATAACCGAATCTATTTCCTGGGGTAATTCAATATTTGCTGAAAGCTCAAAATCTCTGTCATCGAGAGTTTTGGCAGGAAGTAGAATTATTTTTTCCAGGCTTTTTGAAAATTGATTTAAGCCTTCTTTGGTTATTTCATATTTTTTAAGGACTTCAACATCCGGGTTGATTATTGCATTTCCACTGTTCCCGTCAATGATTATAGTATCTCCGGGCTCAATATTTTTTAAAAGATTTTTAACTCCAACAACTGAAGGGACTTCCAATGCACGGGCAAGTATTGCAGCATGGGAAGTTCTGCCTCCTAATTCTGTTACAAATCCTAAGATTTTCGATTTGTCCAATCCAACTGTAAGGGAGGGAGTTAATTCATGAGATACAACAACCACCGGTTCTGATATTTGGTGCACACATAACCTGTCATCTCCATGTATCTTTCTTATTACTCTTCTCTGTATATCTTTAAAATCGGATGCTCTTTCTCTCAAATATCTATCATTTGTAGAAATCAGGGATTCCTGTGTTTTTTTCATTATGCTGTAAAAAATACTGTCAGAATTTTTCCGTTTGCTTTTTATCTCAGAGATTGTATTCTCAAGAAAGATTTTGTCTCTTAATATCATAAGATGAGAATCAAATATTTCTCCGTATGACGTACCAAGACTTTTCTCAACATTTTCTTTGAATTTTTCAATATCATTTTCGGTACTTTTTATCGCGTCAAGGAATTTTTTGATTTCCTCATCAATCTCACTATCGGATAAATTTCTGTCTTGAATCTGAATTTGGTCTTCATCGAGCAGATATACTTTACCTATCGATATTCCTGGAGATGCAGCTTTTCCTTTAAGATTTATCATTTAATTTTAATAATTAGTTTTCTTCAGCAAACTTATTTTTAATTAATTCAACAATTTGGTTTAAAGCTTCGTCTTCTTCATTTCCTTCTGCAATTATTAATAGTTTACTTCCTTTCTCCGCTGCCAATGTCATCACACCCATAATACTTTTTGCATTTACTTCAAGACCATCTTTTTGTAATAATATTTTTGTATTATGAAACTTGGAAGTTAGCTTTACAAGAGCAGCAGCCGGACGTGCGTGGAGTCCAGAAGAATTTAATATCGTTACCTCTTTCCTTAACATAAATCAAAAGCAGTCAAATCATTATTTAGAAAAATACAATCTATTTTGGGAACTTTTTTATAAAAATTTAATTTATAAACAATGATGGAAGGTTGGCTTTTTAATGTTAATTTATGCATTAAATTTTTGTATTTATTTAATCTATAAAATTTATATACGAATGTCAAGAAAAATTCTTTTTGTAATACCTCTGTAATTAAAAGATTTAAGCAAAAAATTAAAAAGTCTTGACTGTAAATTAAAAATATAATATATTTATACAATATATTTAATATAGAGGATTAGACAAGATGGCGATTTTTGAATATAAAGCAATTGATGAAACAGGTAAAGCGGTTACAGGAACAATGGAGGCATCGAGTTCTGCAGCGGTTTCTGAGTTTTTAGACAAACAAAATTATATGCCTCTGAAAATTGATGAAAAGAAGGACAGTGGTTTAAATAAAACGATTTTCAATTTTGGGAAAAAGATTAGACAGGAAGATTTGATTTCATTTACTAAACAGTTAGTTACTCTTATAAAAGCAGGAGTTCCTATTATTTCATCTTTAGAGGCGCTTTCTGAACAAACCGATAGTGCAATATTAAAAGAAACCATAGAAAAAATTAAAGATGATTTACAGGCAGGAAATAATTTTTCCAACGCACTTGCAAAATATCCGGATGTTTTTGACGATCTTTATGTAAACTCTGTAAGGGCTGGAGAAACCGGAGGAGTTTTAGACCAGGTTCTTTTACGGATTGGTAATTTAATGACTTATGAAGGAGAAATTAAATCAAAAGTAAAGGGAGCGATAAGGTATCCTATAATTGTTGTGACCTTTATAACAATTGCATTCACTATTCTTATGACCTTTGTTGTTCCTAAGTTTGCTGATATCTTCTCTTCAGCCGGTGCAGAACTTCCCTTGCCAACAAAAATCCTGATGGGTATCAGCAGTGTTCTTAAGAATTACTGGTATTTTATATTTGGCGGTTTAGGAGGATTTTTTATTCTATCCTACTATTATGTAAAAACTGAAAAGGGAAGACTGAACTGGGACAAATTAATACTTAAAATTCCGGTTTTCGGTAACCTTTTTCTTAAGACTGCTATGTCACGGTTTGCTCATATGTTTGAAACTCTTAATAAAAGCGGACTTCCAATTTTACAAACAATGGACATAGTTTCAAAAACTCTTGGAAATGTGTATATCGGAAATGAATTAGAAAGAGTCGGACAGGGCATCGAGAAAGGTAAAGGGATTTCAAAACCTCTTTCCGAAAGCGGTCTTTTCCCTCCACTTGTTATTAGAATGATTGCTGTTGGTGAACAATCAGGTTCACTGGATGAAATGCTTAAAAATGTTTCAGAACATTATGATAGTGAAGTTAATTACTTGATAGAAAACCTTGTAACTATGATTGAACCAATTCTTACTGTAACAATTGGAGCTATGGTTCTGTTACTCGCGTTGGGAATATTTCTCCCGATGTGGAATATGATGCAGACGACAGGGATGTAAACCTTTTTTTTTAATAGCTTTTAGCTATTTGCTTTTAGCTGTTAGCTATGAAAAAAATGAAACTCAGCATTTGAAATAATGTATTCTGTAAAATGTCAATAATTCAAAAGCTTGGAAAAAGAGCAACGATTAAATCTAATATAAAGCTTAAAGCCAAAAGCTAATAGCTGACAGCTAATAAATAATCTGGATTAACACTATTTACGTGGGTATAAAATGGTTATTTTAATTTCCCGTTTGTTGGATATTTACATAATTATAATAATTATAAGGGTTATATTTTCCTGGGTCAGACCCAGAAATCCTACTAATTTCCATCGTTTTATCTATAAAACCACAGAACCGGTTTTAGAACCAATAAGAAAAATTATCCCGCCTATCGGAGGTGCCATAGATATCTCTCCAATTATTGTTTTTCTTATAATTAGCATCTTAAAAAGATTCTTATATTAAAATTAAAGAATGATTACTTGCATAAGACTTTGTTTGTACAGCATTTGTTTAGTTCTTATCTTTATTGATAATATAACTTCAGGTGAGGAATATCCGTACAGGAAATTTTCTGAAACAAAAAGTTTGGTAATATTTTTTGCCGGTGATATGATGATTGGCAATAGGATTTTACCTGTTATTAACAGGTTTGGGGCTCTTTATCCATATAAAAATGTAATCGGTCTAATTAAAGAAAGTAATATATCATTTTGCAATCTCGAAGCTCCCTTCTTAGATTCAGATAAACCTCCAAAATTTGAAAAAAAATACAGCTTTAAAGTTCCGGAAAAATATATTAATCTACTGACAGAATCCGGAATTGATATAGTTTCTCTTGCAAATAATCATATAATGGATTTTAATGACGAAGGACTCGTATCAACTATAGAAATTTTGGATAAAAACAGTATTTATCATTGCGGCGCAGGCATAAATATTGAAGAAGCAAACAAACCGGTAATAATTGAAAAACAAGGATTTAAAATAGCCTTTCTTGGATATTCAATGACATTTCCAAAAGAATTTTATGCGGGAAAGAACAAGCCGGGAACTGCGTATCCATACATTTTACGATTTAAAAAAAGCTTAAAGGAATTAAGTTCTATTTCTGATTTTATTATTGTCTCTATCCACTGGGGAGCTGAAGGAGAAAAATTTCCGAAACAGTATCAGAAAAATTTTGCACATTTTGCCATAAATAGTGGAGCAAATATTGTAATTGGACATCATCCTCATGTTATTCAGGGGATTGAAATTTATAAAAATGGATTGATATTTTACAGTCTCGGTAATTTTATTTTTGGTTCCTACGGAGAACATGCAAAGGAAGGTATTTTAGTTAAAACTGAAATTCTTGAAAAAAAAATCAAGAATGCACAAATTATACCGATTAATGTTGACAATACTGTTACAAACTTTCAACCGGACTTAATTAAATCAAATAAATACAAAAAAATAATTCAAAAGATAAACGAAATCTCTATGGAACTTAATGGAAATAAATGCGTTATATATAACAATGGTAATCTGATATTAGATAGTTTATCAAATAGCTATTAGCTATAAAAAAATGAAAATCAGCATTTATTGTTGATATATTATACATTTCCGCCTTAGGCGGAAATGCTAATAACAAAAACAATACAGGAATGAATTAAATGTTATCCATCAACAAAAGACAAAATTCGAGAGAGAATCAATCGCTTGATAAATATCTTCAGGAAATTGGAGAGGTTCATCTTCTATCCCCGGGAGAAGAGATCGATCTTGCAAGAAGAATTAAAAAAGGGAATCAAATTTCTCTTGAAAAACTTACTAAGGCAAACCTTAGATTTGTAGTTAGTGTTGCAAAACAATATCAGAACCAAGGACTTTCCCTTGGTGATTTAATCAATGAAGGAAATCTTGGTTTAATAAAAGCCGCAAAACGGTTTGATGAGACAAGAGGATTCAAATTTATATCTTATGCAGTATGGTGGATAAGACAATCTATTCTTCAGGCGCTTGCCGAGCAGTCGAGGGTAGTCAGGCTTCCATTAAACCGTGTTGGTGCACTTAACAAAATTGGGAAGGCTTTCAGTAACCTTGAACAGGAATTTGAAAGGGAACCAAGTGCAACGGAAATTGCTGAAGAACTTGAAATGACACCTTATGAAGTTTCTGATACGTTGAAAATTTCCGGAAGGCATATCTCAATGGATGCACCTTTTAACCAAGGGGAAGATAATAGATTACTTGACGTTATAAAAAATGAACACCAGCCTTCTCCAGACCATACTTTAATGAACGAATCACTTAAGATAGAAATTGAAAGAGCTCTTAGTACGCTTACAAATAGAGAAGCAGAAGTGGTCAAACTTTATTTTGGTCTGGATAGGGAACATCCTCTAACTTTAGAAGAAATTGGTGAGAAGTTTAGTTTAACAAGAGAAAGAGTCAGGCAAATTAAAGAAAAAGCTATAAGAAGATTGAGACATACTTCAAGAAGCAGGTCTTTGAGAACTTACCTCGGTTAGGCGATTCTTAAAATCCAATATTTAATACGAAAATAGAACCGCAGAGAAAGAAGAAGAATAAATTATTTCTCTCTCTTTATTCTCTGCGTCTCTGCGGTGAAAAAATTTTCATACTTCGTGGGGCTGCATAGCAGCATGAGTGTTTAATACATAATATTAAAGAATTTGAATTGAATAAAATTCATCATTATAAGCCGGTACATAAAAAGTAGTATATTCTAAATATAAATTATGTAGTTGTTTTGATACCAACTACACACTTAATGGTTTCAAAAACATTATGTTTTTGAAAATACTTATCAGCAGCGGCTTTGAATTCATCATCTAAATTCCTATCATATAAATTATACGAACTCCAGTAAGTATATAGGGCATCTGCAGAATCAAAGTGCAGGGGATTTTTGAAAGTAAAAACTTCTACTTCGGTAAAAAAATCACGAGCTAATTGTTGACCTGTTTCTTCCATAAATACAGATGCACCGCTTTCGACCGGCGGCTCCTCTCCCAGTAAAGCAAAATGAAATCGCTTTAGTTCGGAATTATTAGCTCCGGACGGACCGCAAAAGAAGAATATACCCCCATTTTTCAATATGTTATGTACAACTTCAAAAACTGTTTGTGGACGCTCAGAATAATATAAAGAATAACAAGCCAATGCCCTGTCAAAACTTTTTTGAAATGAATATCTCTCGATGTCATCAATCCCAATATGCAACAGTTTAATACGCTTTTCGAGATTTAACTCCTTAGCACTTTGAAATAATTCATCCAGTGCATCTTGTGAGATATCAACTGCAAGAATATGTCCGCTGTCACCAACTGTTTCTGCCATAGGTAGAGTCTGTTTACCGGTACCGCAGCCTATATCTAAGATTGATAGTCCTTGAATTAAATCAAAGTGCTCGAAAATCCATCGGTTTAGATCATATAAAGCATATTTCTTATGAGTTATAATTCTCTGATTAAGTGCTCCGGCATCAGTATTAAATTTTCCATTCTTCATTTTTATCCTCCTTCAGCATTGTTTTTTTGATACCACTGCGTTGAACTGCTGGAATTGTATTTGAAAGGGAATCGCTGAATGCTTTTACATATTGAGCTGATTGTCCATAAGTTTCTATTTCAAAAAACTCTTGCAGCCTCTCTCCCGGTAACTTATGCTCACATTCCCACCATATCGGATGAATTAACAACTGGATTAAAGGCTCATCATTTTTCAACAGCATAGGCAAAGGTTTTCCTTCTCTCCAGCATCCTTTTGAATCAGAAATATACTTAGCCATCAGTTCTTTAGAATAAGCGTTAATCCTATTACATACACTCAAAGACCCCCTAAGAAATTGTTGTACAGGACGGTGAAATGAGATTGACAATATTGGTACACCGGTAATATTCTCCAGGTGCTTACAGGTAGTATCAATCTCTGTTTCCAATATGCTGATATCTAAAATATTGTTATGTTTGCAATTACTATAGTCAAAATGCAGCCCTATTTCATGTCCCATATCAATAAGTCGTTGAAGAATATCCTTTGAGGCTTCATCTTTCAAACAATACAGCGGCGAGTTTGCAATCACCATATAAGTGGCGTGTATTTCAAATTCTTTCTCGATTTCTGCCATTTTAAATGCTCTTTTTAGGGAAACATCGACATCATGACGTAGAAAAAGTTTAGGTTGTCCGTTTCTATTTAATATTTTACGTGCTTCTGAAATCAAATGCAATTTAAAATTTGATTTTATAGCTTGTAAAATCTTTCTAAAATATTTATAGCTAAAATCTGATGACCATCCGGGACTCATTATAGATACCTCGATATATTTAAAATAAAATATATAATCAAAAGTTGAGCGATTTTATTTTGACATTTAAAATAATAATGCTTAAATTATCATAAGTTAATAAAGATAAAGCAGCAAAACCATAACTTAGCTAAATATGTCATAAATAGAAGGGAAAATCAAGACAAAAATTAGTGAAATATCACTTACTGATGAGAAAATAATTGGTTATAGTGGTTTAATATTTTTTGCAAAATTTTCATCTAATTTTTGCATCTATATTTATTTTGTTTTAAACTCGAGAGCTAAGAATAAATATTTTTTCAAATTAACTATCCTGGATTATTCATAAATTTTTGTTATTATCTGTCGATAATTAGCTTTTAGCCATTGGCTTTTCCGCCTTTGGCGGAAATGTATAATATATCAACAATAACTGCTGAGCTTCATTTTTTTCATAGCTAACAGCTAAAAGCTAAAAACAATCTTGTTAAGTTTTTATAGCACAGCTATCGTAAGAACGTTATGAATTATTTAGGCTACAATCTTTTTTTTATCTACAACAATTATTCACACTAAAATAATCATAGGAAAAAAAATTATATTTTTTAGAATAATTTAAAAATAACTTGAATTAAAAGAAAAATATTCTTATATTTGTAAAAATTTAATAAATTAATTTTTCTGTTTTATATTCAACGGAGAAAGATTTAATGATAGCTAGGAAATTTAAAGTTATTTATCTTCCCGAAAACAGTTCAAAAATATTAGAGTTTAATTTTTCGCGAATTAAGCTCTTTTTATTATTAGCTGCAACCGGTTCTCTTCTAATTATACTTACCATTTATAGTGTTGATTATCTTACTGATGGTTTATATAACTTTAAAATAAGAAACCTTCGGAAGGATAAACTGGTTATGAAAAATCAGCTTCTCCAGATGCATAGAATGGTTGAAAATCTTAAAACAGAAGTAGATGAGGTAATGAATAGAGATGATGAGATGCGCGTAGCTGTGGATTTACCAAATTATAATGAAGATGTTAGAGAGGTAGGAGTTGGAGGCGGCGAAATTTGGAAACCGACTTTAAGCAGCTTTTATTCTGATGAAGAAGGGATGTATGCGGGAATGAATGAAGAACTGAATAAGCTTGAAAGACAGATTGAATTTGAGTTTGAAAGTTATAAGGAGATATATGAAAAACTGGAGTTAAATAAAGAAATGGTCAAATATTGGCCCGCTATCAGACCGGTAGAAGGGGGCAGGATTACGGATGGTTTCAAATGGCGCAGACATCCTATTACAGGAATTAGAGAGTTTCACAGAGCTATTGATATTTCAGTTAAAAAGGGAACTCCAATTTATGCTGCTGCCGATGGTGTAATAAAATATGCGGAAAAAAATGGACTATACGGTAATTATATTCGAATCGACCATAATTCTAAAAAATTCGGTTATGAAACTGCCTATGCTCATTTAAATAAATTTAGAGTAAAAAAAGGACAGAAAATTAAAAGAGGTGAAATAATCGGAGAAGTTGGCAGAACCGGTTCTTCTACTGCTCCACATCTGCATTATGAAGTATGGTTTAAAGGTAACATCGTTAATCCAAACGATTATTATTACGATCCGAACATATTATATTAAAATTCTTTTATATTATAAATTATAAAACCATCAAAGAAGACTTTGATGGTTTTATTTTAAACTTTTCAACAATATTCAATTAAAAACAAAAATTAAGCAACCTTCACTACTTTTCCTGATTTTATGCAGCTTGTACATACTCTCATCCTTTTTGTAGAGCCATTTTCTTTTACTTTAACCTTTTGAAGATTTGGCAGCCATCTTCTTTTAGTTAAATTATGAGCATGACTAACATTATTCCCAACCATTGGACCTTTACCGCAAATGTCACACTTCTTTGACATATTTAATCCTTTATTTTGAACCTATTAATAATTTCTTTATTAAACAATAATTCTTACTAATTTTAAAAAGCTAATATATACATAAAATTTTTGAAAATCAATGATTTAATATTTTTACGAAAATACTTGCCAATATTGATATAATATTTTATATTTAAATGTTATGAAAATAGGTGATATGGAAATTAAAGGCAAAGCTGTTTTGGCTCCTTTAGCAGGCTATACGGATAGTGTATTTAGAATGTTATGCCGTAAAATGGGAGCAGCTTTGGTTTATACGGAGATGATTTCCGCTGACGGTATTGTTAGGGGCAATACACGAACGCTAAGATATCTCTTTTTCGATAAAAAAGAAAAACCGATTGCAGTTCAGATATTTGGAGATTCACCGGGCATAATGGCAAATGCCGTCAGAATGGTTTTAAAATACAATCCTACTTTTATTGATATAAATTTAGGTTGTCCAAGTAAAAAGGTTATCAAGAAGGGTGCCGGTTCTGCAATTTTAAAAGATTTTAGGAAAATGGAGTTGATTGTCAGAGAAGTTACAAAAAATTCATCGGTACCGGTTACAGCTAAAATTAGAAGTGGATGGTCTAAACAAAATATTGTAGCAATTGATGCTGCGATTTTGCTCGAGGATTGCGGAATCAAAGCTATATGTGTCCATCCGAGAACAGCAAAAACCTCCTATTTAGAACCCTCGGATTGGAACATTATTAGAAAAGTTAAAAAGGCAGTTAAAATTCCTGTTATAGGTAATGGAGATATTAAATGTCCTGCCGACGCTAAAAAAATGCTCGATGAAACCGGATGCGATTTTGTCATGATTGGAAGAGCAAGTGTAGGAAATCCATGGATTTTTAAAGAAATAAACTATTACTTAGATACTGGAATAATTCCTCCCGAACCAAATTTCGATGAAAAAATTGAAGTTTGCATAAAACATATTAAAGAGACAATTAAAAGTAATGGCGAATTTTATTCTGTAAATTATTTAAAAAAACATATTCGTTCTTATCTGAAGGGAATTAGAGATAATCATAAAATAGTAGATGAAATAATAAGAATGCATTCCGCTAAAGACATGGAAATAAGACTTAATCAGTTTTTTAATAAAAATAAATTACCGGTATTTTATGAATAATAAAGAAATCCTAAATTTATTGAGAAAATTCAAAGCTGGAAAAATTAAAGAAGAAACTATCGTAGCTAAATTTAAAAACCTTTCGTTCGAATCTCTTGAATTTGCGAAAATAGACCATCATCGAGCTATACGGCAAGGTTTTCCTGAGGTAATATTTTGTATAGGTAAAACCTCAACACAAATAGCACAAATAGCAAAAAAAATTGTGGATAACAATAATAATCTTTTGGCTACTAAAGCAACTGCGGAGAATTATGATGAAGTTAAAAAGGTTTTACCCGGTGCGTCTTATAACGAAACTGGTAAGATAATCTATTATGAAATAAAAAAACAAAAACGCAACTCAAAAAAAAGCATAGTTATTATATCAGCCGGTACTTCTGATATACCTATTGTAGAAGAGGCAGCGGTTACTGCTTATATGATGGGAAATAAAGTGAAAAAAATACTTGATGTGGGAGTAGCAGGCATTCACCGGCTTTTAAATTACATGGATACAATTAATAAAGCTTCTGTTATCATTGTAGTTGCAGGTATGGAAGGAGCACTTGCCAGTGTACTTGGTGGATTAGTTGATAAACCGGTAATCGCTGTTCCGACATCTATCGGATACGGTACAAGTTTAAACGGGATTGCAGCACTTTTAGGGATGCTGAACAGCTGTGCATCAGGTATAACTGTGGTAAATATCGATAACGGATTCGGTGCCGCTTTTGCCGCAAATCTTATTCTAAGAATATAAACTTTTATTATATGTAACTTAAGATGAAAATACGTTATTTTTTGCATACTGTCAGTACAGATTTAACCGCGAAGGGCACGAAGAACACGAAGTAAAATCAGACGAAATTTATTTATTTTTCAAAAATAATTTAAGATTATCAACTTTTAGGCGATTATATAATAATAATTGCTATTAATTTGATGGGATAATTTATGGCAGACCATGATGAAGAATTTTCAGAAGAAGAATTTGAAGAGGAAGTTAAACCTCTAACCTTTGATAATATGGTTTCTTTTACAATGTTTATAGAGATTAGTTTAATTCTTATTTCCAGTATTCTATTTGTATTTTATTTGTATTTATCTTCATAAAATTAACCTACTTTTGCTTCAAAGGTTTATAATCCGATAAGAATCTCTTTTATGTATTTTATTAACGGACAATTAGTTATAATAGATATAATTATTTTCTACTAAGCTTTTTATCTAAAAACTTTTTAACTATTATTAGACCCATAAATAAATAATTAGCAAACAAATTATAATCCTCTGCCGGTTTGAGTATCATATTAATAATTCGAATCTTCAAACAACAAAAAGATATTATTGAAATAAAGCCAGCACATTTTGCGGTGCAACATTAGCCTGAGCAAGTTGTGCCGTAGCAGTCTGCTGTAATATCTGCAGTCTGGTAGATTCAAGTTGCTCAAATGCCATATCAGAGTCAAGAATTCTGCTTTTTGCTGATTCAGTG
>SDBU01001035.1_pt1 | contig 40909 bp, 59 predicted proteins | sample 2277071 | NCBI WGS metagenome assembly SDBU01 (sample SAMN10397929, study PRJNA504765) | marine sediment metagenome | isolation source: marine sediment core GS08_GC12, 126 cmbsf | place: Arctic Ocean: Gakkel Ridge, Loki's castle | collected 2008 | reverse complement strand
TAACAGCAAGCGATAATTTCATAGCTTCTCTCGGTGCAGAAGGTACACCCTCGTATACATTTACGGGATTAGAAGATACAGGTATGTATACTCCAGATGCTAATTCACTTGGTTTTACTGTTAATGGCAGTCAAGTATTAGTAATTAACCCGACTGAAACAGTGATTGTTGGAAATTTAGAGCCATTTAATGATGATACTTCATATTTAGGGCATCAAAGCTGGAGATGGAAAGGCCTTTTTCTTTCAGGTGATGCAACTATTGATGGTGACATCGACGCAGTGGATATAACAGCAAGCGGCCAGATACTTGCAAAAAACGGAACACAAGCATCACCTTCATACGCTTTTTCCAATGATACTGATACTGGACTTTATCTTGATAGTCCCGGAGCAAATAATCGCCCTGTAATGGTTGTGGGTACGAAATATGTTCAGTTATGGCGCATGGGGGGTGATTTTGGCCAAACACGATATTACTCTCCAAGTGAAACCAGTATAACTGGTGGTAAAACTTTCGATTTTAAGATATTTGCTGATGGTTACACACCAGCTAATGACTCCGAAAGGGCAGGAGGTGTTATATTTGGAGCAAACAATGAATTGCCCGGTGGTATTTCCATTGGTGCTTTTAGAGCTGATGCGGATATACGTTTTTATGCAGGCGGAACTGCGTCAGCAAATAAGTGTATGGAAATGGACGGCACGACACAAGATATAACCATTCCAAATGGAAATGTCCGTATAGGTGATACAACAGCCCCGACAGAAAGATTAGAAGTTGTTGGTAATCTGGTTCTTCCAAAAACTTCTGGAAATGGTATCAAGGTAGATACAACAACTCCAACTTTCGGTTTTGCAGATTTATTGGGAGACCAGTTCGCCAAGAATACAGGAGGAACGAGGCCTGCATTAGTAGCGTACAACGGAGTAGTTAACGCATGGCAATTTACAGATGGTGAAGAAGCTTTCCTTAGTTACCATATTCCCCATGATTACGTTTCGGGAACAGACATACATCTTCATATTCATTGGAGCCAGAACGCAGTTGGCGCAACAGGGGGAACAATAACTTTCAGATACACTGCTATTTATTCAAAAGGCCACAATCAAGTGTCAGGTTCAACTTTTACATCAACACCCATTACAGATACATTCTCAAGTATTGATATAAACGATGGTGATTCGGGATTAAATCGATATCAACAACATTTTACGGAAGTTACCATATCGGCTGCAACCGCAACGGCGGTCTTGTTTGACAGGGACGACTTTGAGCCTGACGGCGTTATAGAATTGACCTTAGAAATGGACTCAGACAATCTTACTGGCACAGCCTCAAGCCCGTTTATTCATTATGTAGATATTCACTATCAAACGACAGGAATAATTGGAACAAAAAGTAGAACACCTGATTTTTATGCTTAATAAAGGAGACAAACAATGAGCCAGTCAAAGAAAAGCAAAGCAAAAGAAACGAAACAGAAAATGAAGAAAATGGCAAGGCCGCCTGTTGCGCCACAACCGCAGCGTAACGTCAAGCTTATGAGCAGTGAAGAATTGGGTTTGATGGTTGGGTCAGAATGCGGCAGAATAATACAGGCGCAGGGCATTATTCAAGAAGCCCAAACCAATGTTAATAGTCTCAGAATCGAACTTGAAATAAGGCAAAAAGCCAAGGAAAAGGATGGTAAAAATGACGGAGAAAAACGGTAGAGTTTTCAAGTACATTGGCATTGGTGCAGCGGCTATTCTTGTAACTGTGGGTATTGCCTGGGGTACATTGCGTACAGATTTAAGCCATACCAAAGACAGGGTAGAAGAGGTCCGTACAGAGAATATAGATAAGAATGCTTTGCAGGATATGCAGATACAATTTAACAAAGAGCAGTCAATAAGGTCAGAAGAGGCATTTAAGGCTCTTGACGAAAGTGTGTCTGATGGATTTGACAGGCTCGAAAAGAAACTATAATGACCGACGAAGAAGAAAATCGTTTGAAGCTTGAAAATGAAGAACTAAGAGGCGAAAATTCCCGTCTCAATACATACAACGATGAACTTGAAAAAGAAAATCATACTTTACAGGATATGCTACGTGAAGCTATAGCGAATTCAAAAGAATGAATCATTGTTTCCTCTCCTCTCCGAAGCCCTGCCTATCTGGTGGGGCTTTTTTTAATCCCCGTGAAAGAAAAAGTGCGAAGCTAATATAGCTAATATCCAGCCCAAATATACGCTGTGATTGTGGATTACCTCAACCCAACGCGTATGAATCCAATAAATACTCACAACGCTTATCACCAGTAGGATTATCAAGTCAGCTAACGGCCTGAACTGTGGCTGAATCCATTTTGAAATCAATCGTTCTTTTTGGATTGCAAGAACGGCTTCAATTACTGCGCTTGCTACAAGGAAAACCATACAGGCATATCTATTCCATTCTGTCTGCCCGAGCCAGAATATCCAAGCAAGGACTATACAACCAAAGCCGATGATTGATAATTTGTACTGGCTCCATTCGGGTTTAATCTCTTTTAGAATCTTCATTTTGAGCCTCCATAATTTCCACCACTTACGATGGTATGCAGAACAATATTCCACTGTATCATGTCTAATCCAACAGTTACGCATAGAACAGTGTATGTCTCTGTGGATTGATTTGGTAGTGTTAATGCAAAATTTACAATCTTTACATCTTCGCCTACTCATTTGCCATTCCTGATTTTATCAACGATTTTCGTAGTTGTTGGCGTCTGTATCTTTTCATGTTCGCTTGAGAAAATCGCATGTTCGGTTGGCAATCGGCCCTTGTAATTCTCATTGCCCAAAACCACCTGCATTAAAGCCTTGCGATTCATAATAACTACCACAATAAAACAAGCAATCACAGATAATACCATCACAAGTCCGACAATAGCCATGACTTTAGGATATTGTATTTTGGTAGCCATTAAAGCCCATCCTACTCCAAAGACCAATATACCGATAATGCACAGTCTCGTTGCAATTTTACTATTGAAGAATTTGCCCAAAAAAGCACCTCCGACACAGCCAATCATACCGAGGATCATAAATATCTCAATGCCAGCTATCATCAGCTTAATCTTAGCTTCTGTAGCGGCCTCAGTACGGGCGGTATTGACTTTAGACATAGCTGTAGCCTCATTTACATCCCGTGGGCGTAAATCATAGCATTCGGCCTCAGTATACGTCTTGGTACACCCACTTAGGCCCATAATAACGACCATAGCGAGGCCGTAGGAGGCTAAACTCCTTATCCTTGCCCAATATCCCCTATTCATAGGAAAACTCCTTTCTATCGGCTTTCTGCCCTCATTCGCCGGCCATATTCCGCTATGAGCAACGAATCGGCGATATTGTGTGTTACCACGATATTTGGGAATAACTCGCCAGCCTTTGCCCTTGTTATTTTCTTGTCGCCTTTGCTTAAACAGCCAAGCTTTTTTTGCCAGAACGCGGGCAATATTCTCTCAAATGGTATCTTTAACGCCAATAAAGTCCAGCACAATCCTCCGTAAGAATAGCCAAGATTGAAGTTCGGGGTCTTGCCAGCTATGCGGATAGAATGCAACTTCTCGATATAGGCGAAGGGTTCTTCGGAATGTTCTCGCAGACCTTCGACAATCTCTCGTTCAGTACATTTATTAAAGTCGATAATATCAATAACTTCGCCGCTTTGGGATAGTATTGTTGCCGCACCGCTTTTGCCTGGATCAATGCCGATGATCATTGACTATCTCCCTTTAACTCCTCCTTCAACCTTAATGCGAGATGCCCCATTTGGGCGCTTGTGCTTATCATCTTCCCCGTTAGCGTAGCCTCGGTATCTTGGGTAATCATAAACTGCTTGCTGATACTGAGCCGTACCGTTGTTTGCTTTGTCCCTGGAATCTCACAGGCTTCAAACTTGATTTCCTTGCCGATAGGGACTTCGGCCAGCATTGCCTTTACTCTATCCCTTATTTGGTTAATGAATCGTCTTGCCATAATGGTTCTCCTATTTTATACGGAGGCTAATTCATTTTCTGTCATTCCCTTTTCACGCATAATTTCTCTTACATGAGAGCATTCAAGCGGTAGTTGATTTGCTATATTCGACAAAGTTCCTGCTATCTGCGTTCTTGCGGCGTTTCTAAATTCTTCACAACTACAAAACCAATGGTATTTTTCATCGCCTTGAAAGATTTCCCGATGTAATAATTCTTGTATTTTACCGTCAAGTTCATATTTACCATAAATTTTTGGATATTTGCCACTCCAACTCCCCAATGCAGTGGTTCGCTTAAATTTAGCCATAATACTTTCCTGCCTCAAAATGGAACTTCATCATCTGGTGGTACATAATCTTCATCGTACTCGGGATTCGGTACATATTCAGTCGCAGGCTTAGTATTATCTTCAATCTTCTTATCCGGCCTGAATAAATCCTTAGTCATTGCTTTAACAGGTATCCGTTCCTTGAAAACTGTAGTAATAACAGGCTCTTGCTTCGTTTCTGCGTTTACAGGAAACCGGCCATAAGGATATTTCTCTTGTTCATGCTCATCCCTGCTATGTAAAGGGTTCCAGTAATCACCTTGGTAATCTGGACTATATCTCTTGGCGATTATTCCTGCAATTCTTTTAATCTCTTCTTCTATGTATGTTCGGCCGGTAATGCCATAGATAGGCTTCATAGCCCCATCACGTTTGCGTATCAGCCAGAAGAGTAATGGCGCATCCCTATACACCTTCTTCACACCAGAGTTTAAGTTGAGAAGAGTTATAAGCAAAGGTAGCTTAGGCTTCTTGTATAGCTCATGGCTTTGAGTATATTTGAAAGTCGCTACCTTTACGGCATCTTCTGTAAATCTTTGCAAAGTCAAAATCCAGTCTGTGCGTTCCATGTCTGTAGGTTTCCAGCCCGTCCAGCGACCGAGAACGTATTTATCGAAACAGGATTCAGCTTCTTGGAATGTCATTATAAATTTAATGCTTTCGTACCGATACATGCCCCAAGAGAGTTTTCAGTGGTTATTGCCTCAAACCATTTACAATCATTATCTTTATTAAGTTCTTGGGGGCTATTTTTGTGGGTTATTGTTGGTATGCGCCTATGCCAAATATCTCGAAACGTCTTGTCGATGTTGCTTGGGTGATTGCACTCGGCATAATGAGGGGTCATATCAGGCCCCATAGATGTATTTTTACTTGCATCAAACCAGCGGCATAAAGAACAATAGGCTTTTGTTTTTTCTTTTTCTTCTATCATATTCCTGCATTCTCCCTTGCACGTTCTTCTGTTAATTTGCCTTGCTGCTGCCTGTCGAATTCCTCTAAAGTCGGCAAATCTATTTTCTGTTCATCCATCCACTTGCCTTGATTAAGATAAGTCGAAGGATTGGGGATATATTTCGGGTCATTTTTGGCCCATTCTTTCTTTTGCCATTCAAGGGCTTTCAGTATTTGGGCTAAAATCTGCTTAGGGTCTTTCAGTCTATTAAAGCATTTTTCAGCGTATAGCTTGCTTACTTTCTTTGGATACGCAGCCCAAAAGATGTCAAAATATTCTTTTGTATAGTTAGTCTTTGCCATGTTTTTGCTTTAGCTTTAATTCAACATCATCCCAAAATTCATCGTTAGTCTCCCTGTCAAAGCATAAAGGGGCAAATAATTCTATTCCATCCTTTAATAAATCTGAGGGTTTTGGCGTTCTTGCCATAAATTCAAGAAAATCGTCAAAAGTCAACCCCCATTTAGTAGCCAACTCCTTTACTCTGAGTGCGTTTGCTCCAAGAGCGAGAGATTCGAGAGCAATAGTCCAAGCATCTGCTCTATTTTTTGAGTCAGACGGCCAATGCTTAAGGACGAATGGACTATCAAAATATTGGGGGTCGGAGTCTACTACTATAGCTGGTTTGTAAATCAAATCCCTTGATTCGGAGTGTAAATAAAAATATCCAATCATATTGTCACAACCTTAATAAATAGCTCTTTCTCAAACGCTTTGGCCGTTTGCTTTTTGCTGATATTCGCGTTGCTTAGATGAAGTAAATTGATTTCTCTGCATTTAGATAGATTGCAGAATTTCTGTATATAATTCAGGCATACGGACTTCTCCTGGTGTGAATCCAATAGTCTTTTAGCAACTGATTCCTCAATCTTTTTAGTATCAACCATTTCCTGTAAAATGTCCTTATCATAAGAACATTCGATAGCTATGATTGAAAATGGATAAGGGAATTTCTGCCTGATATACTTGGTATCGGTAGCGAACAGCAGGTATTCGCCGTCACAGTAAATTATAAAGCCGATTGGCTCCGCGGCGTCATGGATTATAGGAAATGGCAAAACCTTAAAAGGCTTGACATGGCAAATCTTGCCATCTTCCATATAAATTCCATGATATTTATTGCGAAGTTCTGTAAGGCTCAATGTTTCTATGGTTCCTCGGCTTGTGAATATAGTAATGCCAGCTTCGATAACATTATATGCAGATTTAGAATGGTCTTTGTGTCCGTGTGAAATCAGACAGCCGACTATATTATCGAGTTTATAGTCAAGTTTCTTCTGCAACTGTTTCCAAGTAACGCCACATTCTATAAGCAGCTTTTCTCCACTGTTCGCTGTAACGACGTACAGATTGGCTTTGCTACTGGAATATAGCTGCTGGAATTTCATTCTTTTGCGTTGCCGAGAGGATTCCCGTCTTTAGCTCTTATTGTAAGACATTCAGGACATTGGTATCGTCCGTCACCTAAAACTTTAGGCTTTGTGAATTTGTGCCCGATTACACATTCATATTCTTGTTCTTCTTCGCCAGGCTCTTGTGGTTCTCCTACTTGAGCTTCCGGCTTCTGTACTTGTTCAGGCTCAAACTTGGTATCTATCGGCTCACTGCCGGCTTGGTTCTCAATAGTGTCCTCTGCTCGTTCCTGGGCCTGCTCAAAAGGCTCGTTATCGGCAACGAAGGCATCCTGCATTTCAATACTCATTACGCCATACTTTTTGAGTAATCGTAGCAGGACGGTCTTATTGCCCATTTGTACCGGATGTACCGACCAGGGAGAGACTTTCTTCTTTTGGTTAATATCATATTGATACGCCTTTGAGTATTGTTTTGCATGGGCAATCGCCTCTTCGTGCCTCATAAAGTCCGATTTCTTGAACCCCGAGTTCAATTCAAAATGTGCATAATGGCCGACTACATCTTTGATATTGCCCTTATTACGCAATTTATAGCCCGCAGGGTCATTGAAAGTCACTTCTCCGGTAATCGGATTGTGTGTCTTGAGTTCATCAGCGTAAACTTCTGCGCAGTGAATAGTCGCATATTGGCCCGACCGGATACATAGCTGCAATATTCCCTTATACATGATTTGAAAGTTAGCGGAGGTCTTATACGGCACAATCGCAGCTTGCCCGAGTGCAGGGTCTATGGGAAGATTCATCGTTGCCGCTATCATGGCAGCGCTCATAACACTATCAGGCTGGCATTTTTGAAGCTGGTTACTGTTCCGTACTACGTTGATAATACTATTAGCGAATGCACCCGCACGTTTGCCAAGCGTTTCTTCAAGCCTTCTCTTGACGTTATCATTGTCGAGATAGCCCCGAATTATCGCTACTGGATTAGCTGTTCTTTTCTGTAGTTCGTTCTTTGCCATAAAGTTCTCCTGTTAAAAAGGTGGGCCGCCGAGAACCGGAGGGAGAGCCGTACTGGTGAAGGACGGCTGAGAGATCTCTTTGGCCCATAATTCAATTTTCAATTTTCAGGAATAAATCATCGTCGAGTATTTGCTGCCAGCGTTTTTCAGTAAAGTCACATGCCCTTTCGTCAGGCGACCACTGAATAGCTCTATAAATTTTGCCTGAATAAAGATAATAACCCATGAACTCGTGCTCGCTAAACATCGCACAGGCACAAAATACAATAAACACCAGAGCAATTAAGCAAACTCCAATTATCAACGCCCATTTCCCAAAATCCTCTGCATCCATCGTTCACCCTTTCAATAAGTCAAAATGCTGTTAATTGTTAATTTTCAATTTCTACGGTTAGTTTTTCATCGTCAATCGCTTTGAGGCCGATAGTCTGCATGTGCGTCTCAAGCGGCAGAGTGACGCTTTCAACATGGTCAATAAACAGCGGCAGTGAAAATCCGTAGTGCATCGAAAGGATATTGACTATATCAAGGCCGGTAAATATCTTCTCGCCACTGCTCATATCAGCGTAGATAACGCCGTTAAGGATTACTTCGCAACAAGGCACAAGCCCTTCGTTCAATAGCTGCTTGAATAGTTTGAAGGTTACATGCTTGAATTTGCCATTGACCGCCGTTTCAACCAAAGTGCTTTCAGCAGCTAAATACTCCGCGATTTCAGATAGCTCTTTGTCGGTATCAGCGATTGCCTGGGCCAGTCTTTTCTCTTCGGCTTCGAGGTCTGTAATTCTGACCTTGTCTTTTTTGATACGGTCGCTTTGGGCAAGTGTATCGTTCAATACTTTAATTTGATTATTCTTTTGGTTACGTTCTTTTTCCAGTTCTATTAACTGGCTGGCTACGGGTTCGCCGATATTTGATTCAGCCGTTTTTATCTTCTCGCTTATCGCAAGCCATTGTGGATCGCCAGATGGATCTGGTTTGCCTTGGGTCTTGAGAGCCTCTTCTATTTCTTTTACGCGTTTATCGGCCTTGGTTTGCAATTTACCCGCCTTCATAACAGTTTCGTTGTGCATCTTTACAGCCGAGCCTACCTGCATATTGACTTCTTCAATATGCTTGGCCTGTGCATCGACCTTTTCTTTTATTGAAACGCCTTCGGCCAACAATTCTTCAAGTCTCTCCTCCCTTTTTTCCTTCATTTCGGCAATTCTTTCGGTAGGTAGTACCTGGCCGCATTCAAAGCAATTAGTTTCTATTTTAGCTTCTCTCAGCTTTTGGTACTTACTGCGTACCTCGTCCATATTGTCGTGGTAGCCTTTGAGTATTGTTTCTGCCATCTGCTTTTTGGCCCTGAATTGTTTTATTTTCTGACTGTAAGCTTCTACGGCTGATTGGCTGTCTGCGATTTCAGTTTCGAGCTTAACCCGCTCATCCAATAGGGGCCTTGTTCCACTTGTATCAGCAGTAATAGCGGCTTCACGTTCTGCCAAATTTCTTTTCATCTGATTCAGATGTTCTAACTGTTCCTGCCTCTCTTTCTCTTCATCGATTATCTTGGATATTTTCCGCTGGCAAGTATCTATTTCAGCTTGAAGGGCGTCTCTTTGTGCCTCGAGCGTAGCAGGGCTATCAGTGGTATCGGCGTATTGCGAAATCCCTATCTGCAATTCGTCGATTCGTGGTGGTATATTGTCCCTATCGGCGGTAAATCGTTTTTTTAGCTCTGTCAACCGCTTTTTTTGCTGGATAATAGTGCGGTTTTGCAGTCCGGCTACCAACTCTTCAAAACCCTCTGGCGTTCCTACATCACCCGCCAACTCAAGTAATACTTTGCGGCGGTCCGACCAGGGTAGCTTTTCGGCGAAATACCGCAAATCGGTTAGTATCTTAAAAATACCTTCCGGAATAAGCTTTTCGATTTGTCTGTTGTATTCACCGACTTTTTCATGCACTTCGTTGATAAGACAATGAGTTTCATAGCCTGCTATTTGGCCCTTGACAACTTTTTCATGCTGCTCTTTTTTTAGCGTTGCCTCTTCGCCGTCAAAGTCTAATATCCCCGTTACACTGACCACAACATCTTTAAGCAGCTTGTTGTTTTCATCGAGAGGGCGAATGCCAAAATCTGCCTTACCTTCGGAATCTTTGCCGAACAACAACCACAGAAAGGCGTCATAGATTGTAGTTTTGCCGACACCGTTAGCGCCTGAAATAATAGCGTTACGCCCATCGAATGTGATAATTTCTGTTCCTAAGCCTTTGAAATGCTGAATTGCCAGTTTCTTCAATGTAATCTTCATGGTTTCTCCTGTAAATAAGTTGTTAATCATCATTTGCGGGATCGAGATTCGAACTCGAACTACCCTGGTTATGAGCCAAGTAACCTACCAATTAGTTTATCCCGCGATAAAACCAGAGATAGGCAGGATTAGGATTCCCACTTGGACATTGTTCGAACAAGTCCCCAAATACAACTCACGGATTCGTGCGAAGATTTTTCAACCTTCCGTACCAGTTCTACAGTTACCCTACGATAACCGCACCGCGTATTGGCTATTAGCCTCTATCTTTGGCGTGTCCTATCACGCCGCTATCTCTGGTCATTATTCAGTTATAAAAAAAGTGGAGCGAATCCGTTCGCCCCGTCATTCCATTTAAGCCTAATATCCCTCTGCCGCAGAAAGTTGGGACACCACTTTGTTGATAAGCTATATCCTGCAAGCAGAGGGTGGAAGAAGAGAGTTTAGCATCTATTATTCCATCAGCTTATCAACACTCGCAATAATAACCTTCCTCGGTAATATGTCAAGAATAAAATCAATCGAACCTCTCGTTGTTCTTTAGCCGTCAGACCAGTATTTGAGCATTATCGTTAAATCATCCAAATCGACTATACCATTCCCATCCCAGTCAGCAGCTAAATCAGACCCGCCTTTAAGCCAATCACCTGCAAGCCCTGCAAAGGTTTTGAAATCTATGAAACATAATGGGTCACCAAATGAGTCTACTAATTCCTCAATTTTAGCAGTGCCGCCGATACCCGCCGACCAGGGCGGTATGTCCATCCAGACCGAACAATAGCAATCGCTTATTGCGTTAGTGATTTCCTGGTTGACTACGCAGCTGGACTCAATCGGGGCTTCGGCAACTGAAAAATAGTAAGCGAAACCACTTTCCTCTACCGAACACGCATAAATATTCATTGTGTTATAACTGTAGCGATCTCTTATCACACAAATTTTCAAACCAGTCGCAATATCGGTATGTGTACCTCCGTCAAGGGTCCTGGCACTAATAATATTGGGGTCGGAATCGATATAAACCCATTCACACCGGGAAAAATCTTCATCGGATTCCCTCAATTCGAGTATGTAAGTTCCGTTAATTGAAAAACTGGTGATACTACATTCACCCCAATCCCAACAATCACCGCTAAAAGAAACTATGTCGCGCAGGGTAACTCGAATATATCTTGGTGTTTTTGCAGGGTCGCAATCCGCGCAATCCGCGCAATCAGGGTCAACAGCTAAGCAGGAACAGCAGAGTAAAATCAAAAAGCATAGTGTCAGTTTCATGGTTTATTCCTCTGTGGCCTTCTCTAACAGTTCGGGGTTTTCGTGGATTGTGCCTATGACCTCACAATCTTTCCAAAAAACAGCGCAGCCTGTTCTGTTAAATTTATATCCTGAGTAATGCCATTCCACTTCCATTTGTCGTGCTTCGTAATGGTTGCCTTCCCATTTGTAGCAGGGTATCCGTACTATATCCCCTTCATATATCTCTTTGCCGTTCTTGTCTTTGAGGCCGGTAAACTGGCCGAGGGTTGCAGGGTCGATTCCAAAATCTAAATAATCTGTCGGATTTGGCTGAAACTCCATTTGGCGAATGTAATGCCTGTCAACTTCTTCATTGCACCAATAATGCCCATACACCCATTCTCCGTTATCTTTACGCTTGCCCCTGAATTTTATCGGTCTGCTCATAGTTTCACCTTTCAGTTAAGCCTCAGGGCCGGCACTGTGTAGGGAACCGACCCCAAAACCTTGTAAGGAGGAAGATAATATTTTTTATACACCATTTTCTGGTCCGTAACGTTTAAGCAATGTTCTAATTTCAAGCAATAAATGACAAGTAAAATAAGTTCCTTCGGTTGCGTCGATGATGTCGAGCAGGGTGATATTCTCTTTTACCAGAATATAGCCGCCTTTGCAACCCTTTTTTCCAATAATTATTCCGGCCTTAACAAGGGCAACCAGAGAATCTTCAAGAGATTTTGGGGTCTTGCCTGTTTCTTCGGCGATTTTCTTAGCTGTCAATCGTCTGCCGCCTTTTAGGGATATAACGATTTTGCAGGCTATGACGGTTTTGGCGTTTAGTTTCATTGGATTTTTCCTTTTCGCGATTCCTTTTAGCTCTCCATATATCGTCCCAAGTTCGGCGATATAGCATACGTTCGTTTATTGGTTTATAGAATGTTCGTTTCGTAATTATGCTTGACTCCATTTTGCCAGACACTTAAAACATTTCCTGCAAAAATAAACTGCTACTGCAATCCTATCATGGGGCCAAAAATTGCCCACTCCTTTGTTTTTGTGTAAACTACATATAGATTGGTCTGTAGAATCCTCCCGGAAAGCAAGGGCGATTCTTGCCTCTCCGCCACAAGTGCAATTTATTGTTTCGGAAAAATCACTTTGAAAAGTCAGTGTCGTAGCGTTTTTGCCTATTTTTGTTTCCATTGTTTCTCCAATCAAATTAAGGTTTTTATCGGCAACTTCCAAGAATAAGTATTATGTTTTATTCAAGTATCTTCTTGCTTGTCCCGTTGCCCTGTTATCTCGAAAAACACGAAATTGTATTTTGTTTCTGTGTAGCCGAAATTCAAATTTATGAACAAGCCCACAATCGCAGCACATTATCTTGTGTATTCTGGATTTAGGCTGAATCCAACCACCCTCTTTTTCTCTTTTATATTTCATTTAACAGGTTGGTCCTCAAGCCAATAACAAAACGTAACACAAGCTTCTTTTCTGGGGCATTTTTTAAGCTTTTTGCATCCTAATCGACTACAAGGAAAACCTTTAATCCACTCAATCCATTGTCTTTTATTTAGCTTTGCCATATTTCACGTCCTATAACGGGGATTATGTTTCATTGGCTTTGGCTATGTCCTTCTCAAATTCAGCCTTCTTTTGTTCTTTGGTCAAAAATCCTTTCTGCCTTTTGTCAAAAGTTAAGTCTTGCTTAACCCCATATTTTGACACACAGCCATCACAATACTTTTCATAGCCGCATACCATTGTTCCGCACTTGATACATATTGAACAACTCATTATTTAGCTCCTATAATAGAGGTTATAGAAATTAGTGGTCAGACTTTTTAGAATTGCCAAGTTTGGCAAGGGCTTTGCTGGTTAATTCGATAGCTTTCTTGCGATATTGAGCGCGTAATGCTAAATCTGGACATGGTGTATTGTTAGACATCTCTGACTCAACTTTTTGCCATGCTTCCAACGCAGCTACAAGCTCATCGTGGCTATTCACGGCCTTGACTATGAACTCGGCGTTGGCTTTGTTCTGTCCTGGTTTATCGCCTCGATGAAACAGAGCGATTACAATATCGCCGCTCGTTAACGCATATACATTGCAGCCTTGTGACTTTGCAATCCACGGTGTTTTAGTATGTTCCATTTTCCTATTCCTTATAGAGGTTATGTTACATTCATTCTTCTTTAATCTTCTTTATTCTGCCGCTTATTTTGTGACATTTATTTTCTAAGCGGCTAACCCGCCTTTCTTTTCCTTTGATTTTCAAGTATTCTTTATGTGCCTCTATGCAAGCCACAATGAATCTTTGAAAATCTTTTGGCCTTGCGTTAATCTCAATACGATGAGAATCATAGCGAGCCTCTAAGCAAAAAAAATCTTCGTTTACAAGGCTCATTTCTAAGTATGTATACCTATTCCCAAAACTGGGGGCATTGCTTGGCAATTTATATAATGGCTCTGTTTTCGTGTCTCGTACCATTTTTATGATACGACCATTTAGGACGTCAAGCTGTTGAGATTTCTTTTCTCTTTGCCGTATTAACTCAGTTAATGTTTTAGTTTTCTTTGCCATTTTCCTATCCCTTATTTTAATTTGAGTACAATATAACCAAAAATAATTGCAAAGGTAGTTGCGATACCAACGCTATGCCATTGCCCGTAATTGGGGGGCATACCATATCTCAACGCAGAGCAATGCAAAGCCGCAACAAAGCCTTGCGTAAATATCATTACCAATAGAAAAATTCGTGCTATACGAAATAGCCAAGTTTTTTCTTTGCTCATTTTCCTATCCTTTCAAATCTCTTTTCCAAGCCCTTATCGTATGCCAGAGATATATTGAGGCAACCAGCCAAGCACAACGGGCGATAATGAGCAGAATGTCTATGATTGCGTCAATCGTTTTTCCGTACCCCAAGCACAAATCTTTTTACTGTTACAGTGAAGCTTTTCTATTGCCTCCGATGGATGGATTAAGGCAAGCAATAGATAGGAATATATCGCCAAAATTATCACAACAGGGATAAACACAAGGTAAAGTATAATTACCGCTATTAAACCTCTTATGAATTTTTCCATAATTTCACCCCTTCATCATATCGCCGGCCTCTATTGCTTGCAGCATAGCTCGGCAGTTATTCTTATGAACCTGGGCAAGCTTAATATATGCCTGCAACGGTTTGCCGTCCAGATTTTCCGCCTGGGCAATCTGTTGGCAATGCTCCGCAAACGGTTTCGCAAGCCCCTGGTTTGTCAAAGCGATAGATATACACCTTGATAATAGCGGGTGTGCGTCTATATCGTCGGCGAATAGCTTATCCTGGCCCTCTTTGGTGGTTGTAAATATAAATACAACGTGCTTTGGAATACGCTCGAGCATCCCTAAAAACTGCCGGACTATATTCGTTCGTAGACCATGCGATTCGTTAATAATCCAGGCCCGACCGCCCTTGCCGCCTGCGCTGTAGTGCATAGCTCGGTCAATATCGTCTTTATCGCAAACCTTAATATCGTCGGCCGAATCATACTCATTTACAAAGAACGGATCGGCAATAGTACCAGCGATTATACGTCCCAGGGTAGTTTTGCCGGTCCCACTTGCCCTTGATAACCAAAAAGCTTTATCGCCTGCCCCGTTGCGGATTGCGGTTTGTATTTGCCGGACTGCCTTATCCTGGGCGATAACGTCGTCAAAGCTTGCCGGCCGGTATTTCTCGTATAGGTTCATTATTCCCCCTCTAAAGCAATAATATGCGGTTTATCATATACGCCCATAAACCCAACTTTATTGCCGTTGTTATCGCGTAGCGGTACATCATGCCCAGGCTCAAGCGATAAGCCGTTTTCGATATCCTGGGCTATGCCTTTTAATATCCAAGCGGCTTCGCTTTCTCTGTCATCTGCAAAGGCAGCATTATCCATCGAAATCTTAATCCATACTTGCATTGTATTTCCCTCATTTAATAACCCACAAAAGGGTGAGCCTCTCCGTTTCGTGCCGTATCATGCTTCTTCTCAAAACCCCCCTGTTCTGTTCGCGCACTTTAGAAAAGAGCTCAGATTCTTTTATGAGACTTTTTTCTAAAGTCGCAATTCGGCTCTCAATCTGCTTTTTTGTTTTCTTCATTGTATTTTCCCTCTCAATTAGCTTATCAAAATTCATCATTTTACTTTAGACATTGATAGATATTTTCTAATGTACCGGCAATCCAGCCTAACCAACATAAAATTACAAGCGTTTCACCAACTAAAATGCCCAATAAAAACTTAGTCATCTTTTCCATGTTATTTCCTAATCAATAAAACCCATTCTTTTGCGGCAAAGTGGGCAATGACCTTCTTTTAGTACTTTCGACCTACACTCAGTACCACAAGCGGCACATTTAATCTTAGGTTTGCGTCTCTTAGCTTTTTTGTCGAAAGCGACTTTGCCGCGTTTTTTTCTGGCCTTATAATTGTCTCTGTGGCCTTTGCCCATGATTACGTCTTATAAAAGAAATTCAGCCTTACTAATAATAGCTTTGGCATTATTGGTTATTTGATACAGCAAATTCCAATGTTCTGGCAATATCGGACTGTTAGTATGTCGTAAATCATCGATTGTTTTTGTTGCGTCCGATAGCGCTTTTAATGTCGCAAGTAAGTCCGGCATGATGGTTATATCAATGGGGCCAGTTTTTGTTACATAATAAGCTGATGAATTATCTGGTGCGATTGCCAAAAAACTTTCGCAAGCATCCCAATCGTGATTGATAATATCTTCGATTGCGTTTACAATTTTCATGGTTTCCCTCATTTAATGGCTTATCAACCCTTTAGAATATACTATATTTATCAGGGTATTGCAAGAGAAAACTTGAAAAACATCGGCAAATATGCTATGATTCCAGGTATGCAAAACTGTCGCTTAAATCCCGATGAATATAAAGGTTGTACAGCGTATTTAGACAAAAAGATCAACGGCCGCCGGCTAACCTGTTGCGACGTTATTGATAGTCCGATAACTATAATGAAAACCTGCCCCCTGCCATTGCATAACAAACAGAAACCAACCACCCAGGATAGTAAAAAGAAAAGGGGGAAACGCCACCCCTGGTATGTATATTAAAAAACACACCTACCCACTACATCTTGTGGTTTTGCCCCGAAAATCACCCCCGACCCACTACATATAGTATATCGGCCTTTATAATATACATATAAACAGCCCTTTTGAGAAAATAACGGATATTGAAGATTTTTTATCGGACGCCCTACCCACTACATCTTGTGGTTGACCGCCTTGGCACACTATATATGGTATGTTCTTAATCACCTATAAAAAGGTAGGTTAGGCATGACTAACTATTTTAATCTTGACAAGTTGACCGAGGGGATTAAAATGGTCTTTCAAGAGGATATGCAATAAAAACCAAAATAATCCTTGCGTTATCACACCTGATAACTGTACGATTAAACGTATTATGACACCAAAAACAAAAGTTCAGTACGCCGATGAAGTAAAACCGTTGACTTTTATGCAGCAAGGGTTTGTATCACTATTCACCGGAAATGTTAAGGAAACGGCTGAATTAGCTAAAATCTCATTTGATTATGCAAAACAATTATACGCCAAACCTCATATTAAACACGCAATCGCATCAAGACACAAACAAGAATACAATCCACTTATAGCAACTCGGCAAGATAGGCAAGCATTCTGGACCGCTATTATGCTCGATAAACTCAAAAATGAGGATAATGCCAGGGTTGCTCAATCTATGCCAGATCGCCTCAAAGCTTCTGAATTACTCGGTCGGTCTGAGGCCGATTTTACTGATATACTGCGAATGAACAGCAAAGAAGAAGATTTTGCCTTAGATACCGTTGAGAAGAAGGAGGCGCAGGCAATAGCTACGATCCGCCTGGCTGAGATAATCATACACAAGGGGGCTGATGTGCCGCAGTTAGCCGCCGATGCTACTGATGTGTTTCATGACGAGGTAATCGTCGCCGATTCTACCCCAGACAGTAAATCCATCTAACCGAGCAAGCTTGAACTTCTCATAGTTTCCGATTGGTACAAGTCTGTACGTTTCCATTTTTACCCCCTTAATTGAATAATTGCGGCCCTCCGTGGCGTCCCCCGCTGACATTACAAGGCGATGGTTATAGCATTTATCCAATCAGCTCCGTTTATCTCCTGAATATGGTAGTCTAAGTCTAAAATGGATTTTAGTGTTGGCACTGTCAATGTTGTTGTTCCTGCGATTTTAGCGAATAATTGGGCTTTTTCGCAGATTGGGTAAACTTTGTTGACACCATAGACGCTTCTGACTTTGATTTTGATTTCCATGATTAAACCCCTTATTAAGTTGTCATTGCTTCGCTTCTCATAAAGCATAGTATCAATTCAGCCCAATGCCAAATCAGATTGACAAAAAGATGGGGGAAAGTAAGGGCGAAGGTGTTATAATGGGCAATGCAATTATGGTGCGTCCATAGTGTAGTGATAGCACGTCACCGTAGAGGTGAAGGGACAGGTTTGATTCCTGTTGGCCACCCCCAACATATAGTGGGTGCAGTCTGATAACATCAAGCGTAACAAAGCATAATCAACTGTATCATCCATAAGCCCTTAGCAACCAACAGCTTGCAGCACAACAGTCCGATAATCGAATGAAACAGAATACCTATTATCGGACGTAGCCACGCCACACACCGCAATAGCTTTCACCCCGCTTTATCATACCTTTAGAACGTCCGATAAATCTCCCTGGGCAAGTGGCATGACCCCCCAAGGGGGCGGGTGCGTCTCTATTAACCCCTTGCCTCTTTAAGTATTTGATTTTTTAGGTGAGGGTGTTATAATACCCCCCATGAGCCTAACTCAAGGAATATGTAAAGTTAAAGGCTGTGGCCGTCCTGCTATGAATAAAGGCATCCAGTCGGGCAGGCGTAGATACCGCACTATGTGCTGTGTTCACTGGAAGGACAGGCAGAAGATGAAAAAAATCCGTGATATAAGTAATTGTTCTATTTGTGGTTGGAACGGGCCTTGCGATATTCACAGAATAAAACGGGATGGTCGGTATATTCCAGAAGAATCGGTTATAGTCTGCCCAAACTGCCACCGGTTGATACATAGAGGAATCATTGTTGTTTAACTTTCCCCTTGCTTTTGAGTCACTTTGTCGTTAGTCTATTGCTGTTGGTAAGTTAGGAGACATTTACAATGAAAATAAGCGAAGTGATACGGAAGCTCAGGGATATTAAAACTGCATACGGAGATGTTGAAGTACATTTAGAGGTTGGCGAATATGTGCCCTGTATTGAGTGCGGCGACCCCAAGTACATAATGTTCTGTGGAATGTGCAAGAGTATTCGCACTATAAACGTAAACCAAGTTGGTATTTGTGCTTGGTTGGTCGCAGATAAAGAATAATTTGGGGCTGTAGCTCAGTAGGTAGAGCGTCTCCTCTGGCCCGGGCTATTGAGAAGGTCGCAGGTTCGATTCCAGCCAGCTCCATTGTTGGTAAGCTATTTATAAATGTGGATAATACCAAAGACATCACAGTTTTATCGCTTTGTTCAGGATATGGAGGTCTCGAACTCGGATTGGGATTGGCTTTGTTCAATCCTCTCAGAGTCGTTGCTGTGGAGGTCGAAGCCTACGCGTTGGCGAACTTGTTTCTTTGGATTAGATAATGACCTGTCCAGACCTTGAAATCGGTGATTTAGCCAGAAGCAGGAGGAACGGGCAGTTATATAAAGTGGTCAGCATAATCCCATTTCATATAATTATGGATTCAGTCGATATGACCGGCTATCCGGCGAGGAAGATGTGCAGGAAACGTCAATTCAATCTGTATTACGAGAAGGTTGGATAATGAGACAAATTATCCTTACGCAAAGCCAGCTTGCCTTAGTTGATGATGCAGATTACGAATTGCTTAATCAGTTAAGTTGGTACGCACAGAAAACAACCTACGGCGGTTATGCAACTGCTCGTAGATGTTCTTGCCCATTAGTTAAACAAACATGTACAATTCTTATGCACCGACAAATTACATCTTGTCCACGAGGAAAGGATGTCGACCACAAAGACCATAACCCCCTGAATAACCAAAAAGCAAATCTACGGATATGTACTCGTAGTCAAAATATAGCTAATGGCTTGCCACAAAAAGATACTTCAAGTAAATACAAAGGAGTATATTGGCATAAACGAGGTAAAAAATGGGTGGCCTATATAATGGTTAATTATAAGCGGTTTCATCTTGGCTGCCATGATTCTGAAATTGACGCAGCAAAAGCCTACGATACGGCAGCTAAAAAACACTTTGGAAAATTTGCCTATTTGAATTTCTCTAAGAAGGTGGCAATATGAGCGAATCACGAAAACAGGCGATTGAACTGCTGAAAGGTATTGACATTTGTATTCACATACATAAACCTAAAGACCATGTTAAAAATTGTATATGTGCTCTCTGCGGTCCTATAGCAAGGTTAAAGCAAGCCATTGCCCTGCTGGAATCTGAGCAGGAACCAAGTGATAAAAACGAAAGGGTTTTAGATTTTCTGTCATTTCCAGTATACCTAATGCTCAATCCTTTTTGTCAAGCAGTAGGTGGTTTTAAGAAAAAGGTTATTGTGTCTTGTGCAGACAAGAAGGCAATGGACAGAATGGAAGAACTGTTAAAAAGCTCTTACTCTTCACAGAAGGAAAGCGAGAGGCTGAAAGGGTTTGCTCGGCGAGTGATAAAAGATGTCTGCTGGAATATGTCTGAACCTGACGGTGGCGATATGCAGGATATTGCCGAAAAACTCGGCCTTATTAAATCAGTTATAGCAAAATCAGATGATATTGATGAGGACAGCGATTTTGAGGTTGGCGATATTATTTTTAAGTTTACTGACATTCTGAAAGGAGAATGAGATGAAGTGTACAGAATGTGGTGCAAGCGGATATGGGTTACACCACTCGGCCTCTTGTAAATATCTCAATGTAGATATATATAAAAAATGCGAGCAGTTACAAGCCGAGCTTGCCACGCCGCCGAAAGAGAAGAAGATAGAAGTAGTTATCAAGCATTACAGAGCATGCGCCAATGACATGTATATAGACGAATGGCCGAGCCATACCAATTTCATCGGCTTTGAGTACGAAGATGGTTTGAGAAGCATGGTTCCGCGAGCTTGTAGGGATAATAGAGAGAGCGGCCCTGCCCTAATCCCGAAATATGTGATATTGGCTGAATAAAGAAAAAGATTGACATTCTCCGTCCAATAGTCGTATTCTGTAATATCAACATAACTGCTACAAACGATATTACAGGAGTACGAACATGCCTCAAGAAGATGTAATAGGACAGCGCGCCAATGTGGATTTGACGAAGAACAGCGACCAGGGGGGCTCTGTACGAGTTACCCTTCCCGCCACACCATTCAAGTATCAAGCTGGCGATGGGACCACGGAAGGTGCTACAAGACCATGCCTTGAATGCTGGATTATTGCTCTGACAGGCAACACCACTGCTGTCAGGGTAAATATTGGTAGCGCCTGCACAGCGACAACAGGCCAGGAAATACCTAAAGCTGTCGCTCACGGGTCGCAAGGTTCATCCAAGCCTCTGCGCATTCCCGTTAGAAACTTGAACCTGCTTTATTTCATCGGCGGCACAGCAGCCGACAAGGTCGATATTCTCTGGCGAAACTGATTTAAGGGGCTATTCCAATGGTTGATATGGCCTCGCGGAAGGTAGCCAGCGTTGATTGCTCGTATTGGACGCACCTTAACCAGATACGCCTTGCACACGGAGGCGTATTTTCATTCAAGGACAGGGAGTATCAGGAAGAACCTCTCAGCTCAAAAGCTCCGAATATCTGCTATATGAAGGCCACAGGCGGGGGATTCAGCGAAATAGAGATTCTCAAGACCCTGCATGGTATGATTCACGGCAGATACCCACAAGGCGCTTTGTATATGTTCCCTACCAATGATGATGTCCAAGACTTTTCAAAAAGCCGTTTCAATCCCTTAATCCTCTATAACCCCAAAGCTATCGGAAAGTACGTCAAAAGCGTAGGTAAAGGCGTAGATAGCGCCAAATTAAAACGAGTAGGCAAATCCAACCTCTATCTCCGCGGGGCAAGGTTAGACCCATCCGATGAAGGCGATGGAGCCAAGAAATCAACGAAACTGACGGGTATTCAAGTCGATAGAATTGTTCCCGATGAAGTTGACCAAATGGACCCCGAGGCCATAGCAAAGGCAAAAGGGCGCATGGGTTCGGCGGCAGTAGATGGAGTTAAAGGCAATAGAGAAGCGGCGTATGTCGCAAATCCTTCCGATGAAGATAGGGGGATAGACCTGTACTGGCAAGGCTCAGACCAGAGACAATGGTTTAGGTTCTGCGATAGATGCCAAACCTTTACCTGTGCAGAGCTTGAGTTTCAGAATGCTCCGGAAAAAACAGTAGGTTTTCATCCTGACGGCAAGGGATTCATAAAATGTAGAAAATGCGGTTATCCAATAGGGATTCCGGGCGAATGGATTGCCCAAAGACCGGAAAACAAGAAAATGGTCGGCTATCAATGGAGCCACTTGACAAGCGCCTACCATGACCCCGCGGAAATACTCGAAAGATTCAATAACCCACCGGAAGGTAATCTCGGGGACGTTTACAGGCTCGATTTAGGACTGCCGTATTCATCCCGAGAGGATAAACTGCGAAAGGCTGATGTTCTATCCTGCTGCGGCTACGAAATAATGCCAGCATACCATAAAGGCCCATGTGCAGCCGGTGTTGATATAGGCCGAACAAAGCACGTACTCATAGGAACCCGCACCGGAACGGATAAATACGAGATTATCAAGGCAGAGGCAATCCCGCCTGGCGATGAAAAATGGCAAAGACTGCATGACCTATTCAGAAGATATAACGTCAAATCAGCAGTAATCGACCTGCGCCCCTATGAAGATAAGGCGCGAGAATTCCAGAAAAAAGAAAGGAAAACAAGGATTTACCTGTGCGAATATACGGATTCTGCCCTACTCGACGCAAGTTATAACGACAAGACAGGAATCGTCAAAACTTATAGAACCGGCATATTCGATACAACCCACAGACTTGTTATAAGCAGTGGAATCGTTTTCCCAAGACAATCTGCCGAAATGGAAGAAGTAGCAACCCAATTATGTAATTGTGCCAAGAGCGCTGATATTGATAAACGCTCCGGCAGGATGGTTTATCGTTACAAACCTACTGGCAACCAGAAAGAACATTATAGAAATGCGCTCAACTATTTCGTGTTAGCGGCCCGCGGAGGCAAAATAGCAACAATAAGGAGTTCGACGAATCGGCAAACGGTCGCAGATAATGAATATAGCAGAATCTAAAAAATGTATAACGTGTCGAGAAGAAAAACCTCTGTCGAAATTTCATTTTCGCAAAGACACCAATAAGCGTTTTGGAACTTGCAAAAAGTGTGCTTTAGCAAAAAATAGGCAATGGCGGCAAAATAATAAAGAGAAAGTAAGGGCTGATGCTCGTAAAAACTATCACTTAAATCCACAAAAACACAGGGATTACATGAATAATCGTAACAGGAAAGACAGGGTAAAGGTAAGAAGTATAGGGCGAAAAGCGGCCAAAAAATATAGAAGTACAATTTCAGGGAGATTAAATTCTAATCTCAGTTCTTTGATATGCAATAGTTTGCGAGGTGAAAAGAGGGGGCAAGGATGGGAGTCTTTAGTAGGGTTTACATTAGACCAACTAAAAGCTCATTTACAGGCGAAATTCAAAGAAAATATGACTTGGGATAATTATGGCAAATGGCACATAGACCATATAATTCCACGCTCATTTTTTAAGTTTAACAACCCAAGTGACGTTGAATTCAAGTATTGTTGGTCATTAAATAATTTACAGCCGTTATGGGCAAGAGAAAACAAAATGAAATATAATTTTGTTTTGGCGGCAAGAGGTGGTAAGATAGCGACTATAAGGGCTGCGACGAATAGACAGACTGTAGCGGATAACAGCTATAGCCGCATCTAAGGATTTGAATATGGGCTTCAAAAATGAGGAACCGCTAAAGCAGAAGATTGTTGATGGTCATAGGCGCGGAGTCTGCGACAGTGATGGGAATACTACTTTCAAGAATGACGCACACGGAAATCGTATAGCAACAGCAAAGCCGACCTTTGGCGCTTACCCTTGTAGTGCAAGAAAAACATTTGTTTTACGAAATGGCGAAATGGTATTGAAGGAATAATCTTATGTCGAAACCCCGCGCAGTTAAGCCGCCGCCCCCACCGCCTCCTATAGCAATTCAGGAAGTTCAACCGGAAACAGGCGAAGCGGAGAAAAGAGCTATAAGGCGAAGAAGTGGGTTTGCAAAAACAATCATTACCGGGGCCTTAGCGCCAACAACCGGCAAGAAAACAAGATTGGGATAATCAATGGCTGACGACAGAGCTACAAAGATAGTTCAGCTTTACGAACAGTTAGAGGGTACTTCCGGCACTACCCGCAATCGCCAGCAGGAAGTCGCCGACCACATGCTGCCGCGGGAAAACCAGATAACCTCAAAACAAACCCCCGGACAGGATAAGACGCTGGACATTTTTGACCCTACCCCAATGCTTGACCTTGAAGATATGGTTTCCGGTATTTCCTCGACAATCTTTCCGCCAGGCCAGTTGGCCTTCGCAGTTAAAGCGAAAGACCGAAAAGTTGATAATTTAGACCACGTTAAAAGATACCTGTCATATTTGACTCAGACTGCCCACGATGAAATTTATGCTTCAAACTTCATGCTACAGTTAAACGAGACTTTGAGTTCGATAGTTGCTTTCGGAACAGGTAATCTGTTTTCTGAATTTCTGGTAAAGCCTGGTATGCCGATTGGCCTCAATTATAAGGATTGGGATATTCCCTTCTATCAATTCCTGCAAAACGCTAACGGCAGGATTGATACAATGATTCTGAAATATCCCCTGACGGCATTACAGGCAATCGAAGAGTTTGGCGATTTAGCAGGCGAAGAAGCAAAAAAGGCGGCAGCAACTGCTGGTACATCACAAAACAAAATCGACTATATCCATTACGTTGCGCCAAGAAAGAAACGCAATCCACTATTATCCGACCCATCGAACATGGAATTTGAGTCACTATATATTGAGGTCAAAGAAAGAAGGATAATTGACGAAGGTGGTTTTAGAGAATTCCCATTTGCTGCTGCTCGATGGATGCTTTCCTCTAATGAAAGATGGGGCCGTGGCCAGGGAACTAAAATGCTATCGTCAGCAAAGACGCTTCAACAGATGTGGGCCGATTTAATCGAATGCGGCAATAAGCACAATAATCCCCCGCGGCAAATTCTCGACCACTTTGAAGGCAGGGTTAGGGTTATGCCGGGCGCAAACAACTTCGTTAGAGAAAAAAATACTATCATGCCCTTAGATGCGGGATTATCAGGCAACTTCCCAATTACCGAAAAAACCCTTGAAAAACAACATAGTATTTCGAGTAGGGGTTTCTTTGTTGACGTATTCGCACCGCTGACTAATTTAACTGGCGACCGCAGGACAACTCTTGAAATACGCGAAAGAGTTAAACAGGCTATGAAAAAACTGGCCCTACCTATCTATCGCCTGCAAGTTGAATTATTCACTCCGGTAATTACACGAAGCATATTACTACTTATCAGGAACGGCAGAATAGACCCACCCCCGCCTGAATTGGTAGGAAAGGGCTTTGGTATCGAATATATGGGTGAACTGGCCCTTGCTATGCGTGACCAACAGACAAAGGCATTCCAGCAGTTTACAGCGTTACTCGGCGAATTTGAGGCAATGTTCCCGGGGTCAGTTGATGTTGTCAGTCCCGAACGCGCATTGCCTGATGTTGGTATATCTCTCGGAGTGAAGGCTGAACACCTTGCAACGCCAGAAGAAATGGCCGCCAAGAGACAGGCCCGACAACAGAGATTGCAGATGCAGCAGGAAATGCAGGCGCTTCAAGCCGGCGGCCGGGCCTACAAAGATACAAGCAAAGCGCCAGAAGCAGGTTCCGCCGCCGCTCAATTACAGGAACAATTAACAGGGGCTTAAAATGCCAGAAGCCGCTGAAAGAAATTTGAGAGCGACAGCCAGGAAAAAAGGTTTTACCGGCAAACGGTTTAATAAATATGTTTATGGTGGCCTTCGTGCTATTGGTTGGAAGCCGAGACGCGAACGCAGCCCTTCAGCAAATAGAGTAAGATTGCGTAGAAAACGAGGATAATATGCCGCATTTACATAGAACAGCAAGAGAGTTGGTTTTGGGTAAACGCGCTTATCTGAAAAGGCGCAAAAAGATACCAAAACTAAAAAGCAAGGTGAAGCCATTCAAGGGGAAGCCAAAAACCAAAATAATATCTAAGTTGACAAAGGACCCCGAAAGAGCAAGAATGGAAGCTGCGTTAGGAACTCTAAGGACGCATGGCAGAGCCTATATATCAGGACTGCCAGAAGAAGAACTCAAAAAAAGAAGGGCTGCTGGCAGAAAAGCAAAGATAAAGAGAAGGAAAAAGAAGAAAAAAACCGCTACCGAGCTTCTTGCTGAATATGTCAAAAGGACAGGAAAACCTAAAGTGAAATGACGGCAAGATGAAGAAGTCGTTGCCAGAACAGACCCAGGCAGAAGAAAAAAAGTTCTGGCGAACAGGGCGAAGGCAAAGAAAAAGAAAGCCCGTAAATGAGCGTAGAAAGCGAAAAAGAGGAACTTGAACGTGAAGAACGGCAGCGCCAAGCAGCTCGTGATGCCAAGGCTACGTTTACAAAATTTGAAGCTGGCATTAGAATATATAGATTTCTCGAAAGCTATTGTTATAAACACAGGCAAACGATGGTAAACGGCGAACCATACATGACGGCCTTCAATGATGGAATGCGAGACGTTATTTTAGAGATAGACAGGCTTATTACAAGGGTTGACGAGCCACCGAAACAGGAAACAGCAATCAATAAGGAGAATTAAAATGCCAGAGGAAAATGGACAACAAGGGCAAGAAGGACAAGGTGGCGGAGAAGGAGAGGGCCAGCAAGGGGATTCTTTCAACCTATCGAAGTACGTCGGCAATGATGGGAAGTTCCTCGAGGGGTACAGAGAGGGCCTTGTTGACGAGAATCTCAGAGGCGACCCTATCTATGACAAGTTTGAGGACATACAGGGCGTCTTGAGGCAGGTATCCGTCCTCGATAAGCAAGTCGGCAAAAAAGGCGTGATAATCCCGGGGGAAACCGCAAGTGAAGTTGAAGTTAACGCTTATCACGAAGCTATCGGAGTACCCAAAACACCAGAGGATTTTGCGCCACTGATGAAAAGGCCGGAAAAAATGCCGGAAGAGTATTGGGATGAAAACCTCAATAAAGAAGCTCGGGTACTGTTCCACAAAATCGGCCTTACACCGAAACAAGCGTCTGCCTTAATGGAATTTGACAATCTCAGGACTATGGCAGGGATTGAGTCAAATACCGCTGATGATGAACGTGCCTTACGGGATGCAGAGGATGCTTTCACAACAGAACAAGGCAATGCCAAAGAAGCCACAATTCATCTGATGAACAGATTTGTTGCTGAATCCACGAAAGATTGGTCGGAAGAGGACAAAGTAAAACTATTCGGTACGGATGAACTGCCCGGCGGTATGAATAGTGCGGAATTTGCTCCCCTGAAAAACCTGTTTATAAAGCTTCTGGCTGCCGGTGGAAAGAAATTCCTCGAACATCACATAATTGACCCGGTTGACCCAAGGACTTTGGTTACTCCTGCACAGGCCGAAGCTAAAATGAATGAACTGATTGCAACAAAAGGCTATGCAGATAGTACAATGCTCCAAACTGATCCGGGGCAGTTTAATCGAATAAGAAAAGAGATCGCTGAGTTGGCAAAGCAGATAAGCGATGCCGAAAGTCAGAACGTAGCGGTTTAGTGCTGATACCCCTTCAAGGGCCAGCCGTCGTCAGACGTAAAAATGAATAGTAGGACCGATACCCCGAAAGGGCCGGTGGTCTAACAGACCTAAAATGCAGGCATTTGACCTCGACGGTCGAGACACTCGAAGCCGAAAGACGTTTTGATTGTTTCGTTTGAAAGGGGGCATATAAAATGCCTGCAACTATTGAAACAATCTTTGCGAAACAGTTCAGCCCTACATTGCTGATACTTTCGCAACAGAAACAGTCGAAAATGGCTTCAAAGGTTCGCCTCGAATCTGTTACGAACGCCGAAGATGCCTATTTCGACACAATCGACGCAGAAGATGATCCCGAACAGGACGTAACCAGACACGGCGATACGCCGTTGACTGAGTCTGAATTCGGCCGCAGAAGGGTCAGGCCCCAAAAGTGGCACAAGGGAACGATGTTGGATTCCCGTGACCTTCTCCGTATGTTAGCCAATCCCACCGGTTCCGTAGTCCAAAGTTTTGCCATGTCATTCGGCAGAAAAAAGGACAAGATTATCAGGGACGCAGCCTTGGGTACGGCTACTATCGGCAAGGAAGGCGGCTCATCAGTTGACTTCAAAGATGAATCCATAAGTATCAACGGCGATGGCACAGTCACCACATTAGGTACTTTGGCTACTGAGGCAGGCGGGGGCACGTTAAATGATATGTCGCTTGCCAAGATGGTCATAATGCTTGAGATCTTCAACACCGCTGATGTTGATGCGGATATTATGAAGCATTGGGCCATTAGCCCTAAAACCCTTGGTGATTTGCTTTTAATCGAGCAGTTTGGTAGTTCCGACTACAATACGGTTAAAGCATTGCAGGCCGGAAAGATTGAGTTTTACATGGGATTCTATCCCTTCTGGACCAACCTCTTAACCAAGGATGCGGCGACCGATACTGCTTATCGGTCAATCGCCTGGGCAATGGATGGGATTATTCTCGCGACGATTGGTGATTTGAGTACCTCTATTGATAAACGTACTGACAAGTGTAATGACAACCAGATTTACAGCAAGATGGACTTAGGCGCTGTTCGTATGGAAGGCGCTAAAGTCCATGAATGCTTAAATAAGGTAGCCCAATAACGGGTAGAAAGGAAAGTTGTTATGTCTAAGAAATTACAATACGCACATACGCCGATATTCGACTTTGCTCACCCGTTAGATTTTTCGGGTGCTAACCAGCTGGGTATTTATGCCAGAGACACAGTGCAACGTTTCGTTTATGGTACTCGTTACATAACTTGGGACGGTCGAGTTTTTAAGTATGCCAAGGCAACTGGAACTCTTCAATGTGATTATCCCGCGGGACATGCATGGGGTGAGCATATTGAGTATGAAACTATCGGACAATCTCAAGTTGCTGGCGATAAATCAATTATACTAACGGTTTCAGCGGGCTCTGTCGGCCCTGATGCTGATGGTGTTATTCCAGAAGATGAATGTGCTGGCGGCCAAATTGCTGTATTTATGGCCGGTTTAGGTGACGCACAAACCAGAGGTATAATTGGCAATACGAGTCTGCTCGCAGCGGGAACAAAAATAACGCTTTATCCTGATGCTCCTTGGGACAGACTCTTTACCGCAGGAACCGACCATGCGGAAGTTCTTGGTAATCCCTACGGTAAAATAATCGACATGCACACTGGTTCCGGGAGTACCGCATATATTTCGGTAGCGGGTTATCCCAATGTTCCTGCAACTACTGGTCAGCTTCTTTTCATCCAGACTTGGGGCCCGCGATGGGTGTCTCCAAGTGGTAGTGCTACTGGTGGAGCGACTTACGAGCGTGATACGTGGTTTGACCAAACTGGCATTAGCGAATTGACAAAGAATACTCGCTACGACAGACAACATGCCGGCTATCTCATTGATAGAACAACGGGTGGAAACGATGGCGCTCCGTTTATAATGCTGCAAATCTCGACGTAAAGATTGCTGTCTGACAGGTGTTTCGGTTTGGAGGGGGCTACTTACATGGCCCCCTTCATTTATAAAATAAGAAAGGAAAAAAGTATCATGGCTGAAAAAGAAAAAGAAGCTAAAGACAAAAGGCATTGGTCTGAAAAAAAGGAAGAATTGCTCAAGAAAAAAGAGCAGGCTAAGTAAATGTTGGGACGTATAGTAAGCCTGAACCCGCAATGCCCTAAATGCGCTTCATATATGTATATGTATCGCGAAAGGGATGGCAAGAGTTTTCGCCACTGTACGACTTGTGGGCATAACTCTCATTGGCTGGATCTCCGCTTCAAATTACGGTTCTGGAAATGGAAATGGCTAAAGGTAATGACGGCGAAATTGTTGACTGGAATGAAAGCGAAAGTAATGTCCGCGAAGAAGTCCTAAGAAGGAATGCAAAGGCTGGATATACAACGCGACATGGTGAGCCTACGGGTTCTACAAAGATAATGACTTCGGTTCCCTGCGGTAAAGAGAAGTTAAATATATGGGCGAGAGATAAGAACGGACGACTTATTGACGATGAATAACACAATGACATCTTCTGCAAACAGGTTTAACTTCAAATGGCTTGGAATAGTCAGGATGATGATATTGTTGTGCTTTTCGGGTCTTGCATTGGCTACAATAAAACTTGCTGGGTTTGGGGATTTTGCCTTGTTCAATAGCGTGATTGATAATGTTATGGGCTTTTGTTTTTTCGGGATAACGAAGCTTATATCGTTGCGATTCTTTTCGGCGTTTCAATTTTACATCTTCTCTTTGGCAATAATGCTTTTGATATTTTTTGTAGGGCTTAGAGTTTACATATTGTTGATGTGTCTCTTCGCCTTTATTGCTCTGTCTGTATCTTTTGGACGCTATTTTGAATTTTTCACTATGGTTATAACGATAGCGGGCGGCCTTGCCTTGTATAGTATGGCGATAAATTTGTTCATATTTTTTGGCACATTTTCTACAGTAAGCGCGCAAACCATCTTTTCTTTTCCGGTCTTTAGAAAATTCAGTCAACGGCTTGAAGAATTTGCAGCGAGAGCACCATTTTGTTACTTGTTTAGTCATACTGGAAATTATAGCCTGATTAGCACGGGAGGTCAAGTATGGCCTTAACTGAAAATGAAACAAAAATTTGCAATCAGGCCATAGATTTATTTGGCTCGACGCGGTTTACGCTTGCGAATCAAGGCACTAATACGCTTGGCATAAAAAGCGAATTGCATTACGACCAGACAAGAGATGCGCTTCTGCGTTCTTTTACATGGTCATTTGCTACGAAGAGGAAGAAGCTTTACCCTGATACCTCAACGCCGGATTTCGGGCCTGACTTTCGTTACAAGCTTCCGTTAGATTTCTGGCGGCTTAAAGAGGATGCTTCTATCAACGATAATACACGGGTTAAATATAGACCTGTTATCGAAAGCGGATACCTGCTGTCTAATGAGAACGAGGTCAATCTTATCTATATTAGGAAAGTCACCGATCCGGCAGAATTCGACCCGCTATTTACAGAAGTTTTGATTCTTCGTTTAGCTAAGAAACTACGTCCATCGATTGCTGGTACAAAATCGCCTGCTTTATATCAGGAAATTGATAATAATTTGGTAGAAGCGGAACGCAGCGCCAGACTTGTATGCAGGCAGGAAACAAACTTTTCGGGACGCTCGGACTGGAACCAGGCAAGATTTACAGCTTCGGGTGGCGAAGTGGCAATCAACGGTACTGAATCTTACGGCAGCTAATATAAAGGGTTATAACTATGAGCGACATTAAAGAAAAAGCAATAGCCTTGATAAGTAGTACGGCCTCCTGTGACTTAGACGCGGCCAACGGTACAGAAAAATCATTATATACTGTACCGGCAGGCAAAACGCTGGTTGTTACAAAAGTAATCCTGCACACTTTTTCTGCTGATGCTTTAGCGGCAGTTTTAACATTTGGCAAGACGGGTGGTACTTGTGACGAATATCTCGGCGACCAAACCCTTACAGGCATTACGGCAAGTTATGCAACGCAGGCATTAAGACTTACAGTTGTTCCCAATGCTACTCCTGTAGTACAGAGCCTTTTTACTGCCGCCCAGGTATTCGCAATGGAGATAACCACAAAGGCCGGTAGTGCCTGCACTTGTACGATAGATGTTTACGGATATATATTCTAATGTCCTACGATGTCAAGTTTACAGACAAATCAAGTAAAAGGTTGGCCTCTTCTGCCTTTCAACCAGACAGATCGAGCAGGGGGGTTGAAAATCAGCCATTGTATGAACGTCATAATACAGGTTTTTATTCAGCAGAACCAGCAACGGCCTTGGTAGATGGTGACATAGTTCAAATAAATGAATTGAGGACGCTTACCTGGGAAGACGAAACAGTTTACTCCAATACTGCGGAACCTATACTTTCCGATGGTGAACAGGTTTACCATGAAGGAGAATTTTTATTTGACTTTGATACTCTTTCCAACGAGGTAGTCACCTCTAATAGTGAGCCTATAGGAACGGGTGAATTTACCTTTGGAAGCGGTGACTTATCTTCACTGATAGATGATGTAGATACTTTAGTTGAAGATGGTAGTAGTGTGCTTGTTGTTTATGACGAAAGAGAAGGCGCAAAAAGAGGCGTCGGCGCTGGTGCTGGTATAGAATCAGAGATTCTACATGATTGCTGATGAGATATTATTATGCCAAACGTACCGATATTAGCTTTTAATGCAGGATTATTAAGTTCCCAAATCGACGCTCGGAGCGACGTTGATAAATATAGCAGGGGCTGCCGGTATCTTGACAATATGATTCCGCGGATTTACGGTGGAGCCGAACGCAGACCCGGCAACCAATACATCTATGATGCAACAAATACGCCTGTAAGCATAGCCAATACTGTAGTACGCATGGTTGAGTTTGTCTATTCAGGCTCCATAGCCTATATGCTGGAATTCGGCAATAGGTATATAAGAGTATTTTTCAATGGAGCGATACTGGAAGATGCTGATAGTGCCGAGGTATGGATTTCGTCACCATATTTAGCAGCAGACCTTCTCGAATTACAGTTCAAACAAAGAGCAGATACAATGTGGATAGTTCACCCTTCCTATCCGCAAATGAAGTTGACCAGAACGGATGTTTACACTTTCGAGCTTAACGAAATAGACTTTCGCAAAGGGCCGTTTCTTGTAAGAAATGACCTTGTCAATCCTGATAATCCAAGTACCACAACGCTTGCCTGCACAACAACCTCTGCCGGCAGTAGCGGCATTCTCGAAGCCTCTGTAAGCCTTTTCCTGCCAGGCCACAAGGGGGCTTTGTTCATGCTCATACATTCCATAAGCACAACTATCATACAGCAAAATGGCGTAGGTACATCTGACGAATTATCCGTTAAAGGTGATTATAATTTCGGGACTCATGGAAGATGGACGGGAACGGTAAAACTTCAAAGAAACGAGAATAATTCCGTATGGGAAGATTTCAAAACGTATATCGGCGAAAACGACAAGAACGTACAGTTAGCCGGCACAGAGTCAGAAGATAACGTCAAGTACCGCATAACAATAGAGTCCGCTACGACCTGCAAAGCCGATTTAACTGTAAATAACGTCGAGAAAAAAGGCGTAGTTAAAGTGACCGCCATTTTGAATCCGTTTAAGGCGGCAGTAGAGGTCTATTCTGATTTGGAATCTACGGACGCAACAAAAAAATGGCATGAAGGCGCTTGGTCTTATGCAAGGGGCTTCCCCGGAACGGTTACGTTTTATAATGATAGATGTGTTTACTCAGGCGCTTCAAGGCCGCTTGAAGATGATGAATTTGGTACGTCACAATATCCTTCTTTAATAGTTTAGCTTTATGGCAATATACAATATAACCAATTACGACGAATTGCAGCTTATGAGTTCTCACAAGACGGATGATTGCGTTCTGCTTAATGATATAGATGCCGCTGCTTCGAGAACAGCCAATGAAATAGCGGGTAAACCTGATACATATAATGGCTTCGACCCTATAATTACATTCACAGGCTCTTTCGACGGTCAGGGCTTTAAGATTATAAATCTCTATATCAACAGGGATACCGAAGATTACGTCGGATTGTTCGGTAAAGGCTATGCAACCTCTATTATAGATGTAACGCTTGAAAACTGCGACATAAAAGGAAGGGATGTAGTTGGCGCTTTATGTGGGGATGCGTCAGGAACTATAACGAACTGCCATTCATCGGGAACTGTTGAAATGGCTGGCGGCTCAAGTATTTCAGATGTGGGTTGTGGCGGCCTTATCGGAAGGTATGACGACAATGATACTGTAAGCGATTGCAGTTCTTCATGCACAGTTAAGGCTGAAACTGATTTAGGTTATCATTCATATATTGGCGGTCTTTTCGGGGAATGCTTTGGCGCTCAAGTTACAAATTGTACTGCCGCCGGCCTTGTAACCGCAGAATGTGATGGCGGCTCGGTCAATTTGGGTGCAGGCGGTTTTGTCGGCAACGGCGCGGGGGCATCACTTTATGATGGCTGTATAGCAACGGGCGATGTAGTGGTAAAGGTCAACACTACAGGAGATATTTGGGTAGGCGGTTTTGCGGGTGTATCAACAGCGAGCGCAGACTTTGAAACTTGTTTTGCTTATGGCGATGCCACTTTTTCGTCTGCTACAGCCACAAACGCTTATGTAGGCGGTTTTGCGGGGCAAACCTCAGAGGACCACGACCAATGCGGCGCAGAAGGTGACGTTGAAAATGCCAGTACCGATGCAACAGTAAACTTTTCAGGTGGTTTTGCAGGATCAAGCACCGCCGATATAAATAACTGTTACGCAAGAGGTAAAGTTTGTGAAGATGGCATCGGTCATGCAGGCGCTAATATAGGCGGCTTCTTTGGTTATTATAATACAGGGACGATAGATGATTGTTATTCATCTGGTGCAGTTTATGCTACCGGCGCTCCGACAAATGGCGGCGGCTTTATGGGGGTTGATGCAGGAGGAACGGAAACTAATTGTTTTTGGGATATGGACACAAGCGGCTGGACAACTTCTGCCGGTGATGAAACAGGCGAAGATACTGCCGACATGAAAACAGAATCTACGTTTACCGATGCAGGATGGGATTTCGATGCAGTATGGCAACTGCCGACATTTACAAGAGCGCCAGGTTCAGGCGTAACCGTATGGTTTTCCGAAGTAAGCGATTACGAAGATTTTGAAGAGGACGTAAAAGACGCAGACGCCTTTTCATTGGGCCTTCCTTCGACAAATAGCGTTGTTTGGATTGAGGCGTTGGAGGCGTTAATGGCCGGTACATTTGCCGATGAATGGAAGATAGGCTCTAATGAGCTTGATACGCCGATAACTCCCACTAATTTTACTGTTCGGCAGCAGACTACTTACGGAAGCAAGCAGATTCAGGCATTGAAAGTAAACGAAGTTATCCTTTTTGTCGATTTCGTCGGCCGAAAATTAAGGGAAATGACTTATACCGAACAACAGAGAAAATACGTTGCCCCAGATTTAACTTCGCTCGCAGAACATATAACAGCCTCGGGGATTACTTCAATGGCCTTACAGAAGAACCCTGATGTCATTCTTTGGGTTACTCTTGGTGACGGCTCTTTAATTTCAATGACTTATGACAGAGAGCAGGATGTTGTTGCCTGGTCGGACTACCCGATGCAAACTGATACGATTGTTCAGTCCGTAGCAGTAATACCACAATCAGACGAAGATGAAATATGGATGTCCGTCAAAAGAACTATGTCGGGAGTAAACAGCGGAACTTTCGTAATATATATCGAAAGAATGGCTTCAAGAAACTTTGGTACTGATTTGGATGATGCTTTCTTCGTCGATAGCGGGCTTACTTACGACAGCGTCACTCCAACTGCAACCGTAACTGCTGCCCATCTGAAAGGTGAAACCGTAAAGGTTCTTGCCGACGGCGTAGAGTTTGACGATGCCGTTGCTAATGCGTCCACAGGTGTAGTTACTTTGAAATTAGATGGTACTGCCACAAACGCCTCTACTGTGCAATATGGTTTGCCATATACATATAAACTGCAACCCATGCGCCCAGACGTTTCAGGGCCAGGTGGGACAAGTCATGGTTCTAAAGTCAAAGTGCCTGAAATGGTTGTAAGCTTCCTCAATACGGTAGCCGCAAGATATGGTGTTTCCGATTCAGCTTTGAAAGATATTGATTTCACCTACCCTGATTGGGTAAATGAAAGTAGCATAACAGGCTTGTTCACCGGCGATATAATCGTAGCGGTTGACGGCGGGTTTTCTATTGATAATCCTTTGATTATTTCTGATGATGGGCCTATGCCGTGTACGGTAAGGGCTTTAGTGCCAAGAATGGGTATTACAGGAAGGTAGGTTAATTATGGCTGGCGTACTGAAAAAGACATTGAAACTGAATTGTTCAGGACTTGGAGAAGAAGTTAATATCGACGTCGGTGAAGATACATTAACTGTACCTGTTGAGCATAGCGGCTCGCCGTTGTATATAGTACATGCTACTGCACAAACAGTAGGTGGGGCTATGCAGTTATCAGATTTATTCCCGCAATTTGCTTTAACAAAAATATATGGCGTATATATTAAAGCCGAAGTGGGTACTATATATATTCAGGTTGACACTGCAGGCACAACAACATTTATTGCGGCAGATGCACATTTAGTGCTTCTTGTAGGTGAAGATTGTTTTTTACCTATCAATCCTGCAGGCAATCTTGGCGTTGCTATTGATGCCTCGGCAATAACAGATGCTTTCAGTATAGCAGTTTGGGCAAAATCATGATTGATATAAGAGTAGCAACGCCGGAAGATTTGGATTATTGCAGGGAACACCCGATTAACCCTGCCGTAACCGAACATTATAAGGGCTTGAAATTAACGGGTTGGGCCTATACAGCCTTGATTGATGGCAAAATACTCGGCATTGGCGGCGCTGTAGTTTATTGGCCTGGCGTAGCGGAAGGATGGTATTGTTTGAGTGAAGAAGCAAATAACCATAAAGTTTTGCTGGTTCACTGTATTAAAAAAGTCGCTGCAAAAGCATTCGGAGATTTGAATTTGCATAGACTGCAAACAACAATAAGGTTGGATTTTACTCAAGCTAAGCGGCTTATTGAACATGCAGGTTTTAAGTATGAAGGCACAATGAAGCAATATACAGAAGATAAACAAGACGCTTATCTATACGCGTTGGTAATATGAGGTTACTATGCTAACAGCACTTATGGTTGGTGGCGGGATTTATGAGGGTATGGCTGCGTCTGCCGAAGGTAAATCTGAACAGAATATGGCGAAATATAGCGCCCTGATTGAACAGCAGAGGGCCGATGCTATAGAGAAGGAAACGGCCATAAAACAAAAAAGACAGGCACAAGCTGCCGCTCGTAAAAGAAGTACGCTTTTAGCTGGTCTTGGCGCTTCCGGCGCAGTAACTACAACTGGCGCTCCGTTAGAGTTACTAGCTGCACAGGCCAAGGAATCCGAGCAGGAAATTCTTGATATAGGATATGAAGGTGCAACCGCAGCCAGTAGAGCAAGAAGCCAGGCGGCTCTTGATATAATGGGCGGTAAACTTGCGAGGCAACGAGGTAGACACAAAGCAATAGGCAAATATATAGGGGCTGGAACAAGCTTAATAAGTGGATTTGCAAAAACGCAAGCTTAAATAATTGGGGCTTATAATGGGCCAGTTTGATATAGAATATGCCACAAGAACACCACAAGGCGGAGCGGCGGGAGTACGAGCCAACCTTGATGTTTCTACCGGCGCAGAGGCCATCGGCGGCGCAATACAAAGATTAGGCGGCGTACTGCTTGATATTGATATTGCCAACCAGAAAAGCCAACAGGCAATGGAATTATCGACCTTTCAAAGAAAAGACGAAGAGGTGAAAGCGTCTGCATTACAAACTCTTCTATCGCCGGATTTTGATATAAATGACGAAGATGCAATAGTAAAGTTAAAAGAGAAAACCGATACAGACCGAACCGGCCAAACTTCAAAATCCGGCAGAGTAAACTTTCTTTATTCGATACATTTAGACAAGACCAGCCCTAATTGGGACAAGAAATTTTTCGATGAAATCAGGGGTATTAAGGCAGGGAATGCCAAAGACGATTTTAAGTTGAATTCGGAAAGCTTTTTAGCTAAAGGCGACCTCGTCAATTATCAGCAGCTTGTAAATAGGGCATTTGAAACAGGTGTCATTACCAGGACGGAACAAAAATATCGAACAGAGAATGCCCTCATAGATTCTGTCTTTGCTCAATCCCGTGATATGATAGGCAACGGCAATTATCTCGAGGCCATAGCACAGCTTGAAGCGTTGGAGGGGCTTTCGCCTACACAACTTGAGTATCGGGATAAAATATCAAAACGCGCGGCCAAGGCAATGAAGCAAAACTCCGATGCCGCTATATCTGCGGTAGTAATTAAAAAGGAAAATCTAAGAGACAAGCCGCTTACCGAAAGAGAAGCCGCTGCCGCAGAAATGAAGCAGGAACTTGTTGATGGCGGTGTGGTCGGCGACGATTTGAATAAGTGGTTCGGTATTCTCGATAAGTGGACCGAAGGCGATAAAGACCCGACAGAAGAATATGACCCCCCTGTAGCAGCGGCAGTTCGTGCGCAAGTCACGTTGAATCCAGAAGGAATCGAAGATGGGCAAATTTGGGCCTTAGTCGGACTTGGCAAAAAGGGTGGCATTAGTGCAACACAGGCCCAAGCTTTTGTCAAGTTAAGACATGAAAACATTGACAAGAAACCTTCAATGCAAAAAGAACTGCATGGGCGGAAACAGGATATATTAAAAGGAATGTATAATGCCGATTTGTTCGGCGATGCAGCCGAAGTAGAGTCTGCGCTAAAATATAATGAAATGGCAGATAAGTTGACGCTTTATTCTCATGCTAATAAAGAGTTCTCGGCAGCAGAAATGGACGAGTTTTTTGCTGGACTTATAGGAGAACAGGCCGAAACGCAATATTTGGAATTGGCGAAAACATTCTTTAAGAATGTAACCGTATGGGGGCTGCCTGCCAATATTAGAAGAGCAGGAAGAGAATACGAAATGCGCGTAAATGCGCGTAATGCAAAACGTCTCGCTCAAAGTGAACCGATTACAAGAAGAATCGGGGATACAGAAGTTATCGGCGGCAGCACATGGAAATTTGTTAAAAAGGGTGAAACGCCAAATAAAGATGTTTGGGAAAAGGTTGAATAATGCCTGTTCAAATGACCGCCGGAGAACTGTTCGGGACGAACCAAAGAACGGCTGCACAACTGTTCGGTGAAGATGCTATAGACTCAAACAAAATCACCGAAGAAATCCCCAATGGCGATAAGCTTACAACACAAAGACCCTCATACCGGAAGATATACGAGAAAATACTGACAGGCGAAGAGGATTGGGATTTGTTCATTCCTGCTGAAAAACGGGCAAGGATGCGAACGGCCATGCCTGAATATGAAAGTGGTGGCAAACGCCTTGTAAACTCCGCTTATCTTGCCGACCAGCTTGGCATAGATATTGAATCTGCCTATTTAACACACGACCAGCTTGCGGAAACCTTATTAAAAGCAAAGACGCCCGAGGACGCCTTTGAAAGAATAAGCAACAGATTTAACAACGGCCGTACTTCGGTTAAGATTATGGATTTGGGCTACGAACTTTTGACCGACAAAGGGGACTTTGAAACAAACCTTAAAGCCATAGAGAAACTACAAACTCAACTTACCTCAGATTATAAAAAAGATTTACGAGGTCTTGGAGAACAAATCGTAGGCGCTACAGCAGAACAATTACCGAATATGTGGGAAGCGATCAAAGCTTCGCCTTGGGGGGCTGTACCTGGTGGGATCATAGGGGCTTTAGTTGCGGTAGGAGTAGGGCAACTAATACCCGCGCCGGAGGAAGCTGTTACCGTTGTACCTGCGACCTGGATGGGCGTTAAATGGGGCGGCGGTATCGCAGCGGCCAATCGCATTCGTCAACTTGAAGCCGGTGGAATGTACCTTGAACTGCTGGATATGAAAGATGAAAACGGCAATAAGATTGACCCTCGAATCGCCAAGGCTACTGCTCATATTGTCGGAGCGATTAACGGCGGCATTGAACTTGCTCAATGGGCCGTATTACTCGAAACCTTCGGTATAGGCACAAAGGTATTTGAAAACGCAGCCTCTAAAGTTACTGCAAAGCTATTTGCGGAAGGAACACTAAAACACATAGCCGCTAAGTATTCGCTCAAATACGGAACTGCACTATCAGCAGAAGTCTTTCAGGAAATACTTCAAGAAACGACAAATATCACTTTGGGCGAACTTGCCAAAACGCTCAATAATATGACCAAAGGTACAGATATGAAGCATATCACCTTGGAGGAATTGAAGGCAAGATACTATGAAGTGGCAACAGAATCATTAAAAGGCTTCGCCTTACTTGTCGCTCCTGGCACGATAGTATCTGGCGCAAGAGAAGTCGTAACGCGAAAACCAAAAGTAGCAGAAATTACTAAACCAGTTAAAAAGCCGCCAGAAGCGGAGATAATTGAGCCTATAAAAAAACCGGAAGAAAAGATTATAGAGCCGCCTATAACACCAATTAAAGCAGTAGAACAAGTTTTTGAAGAGCCAACAGCCAAGGAAGAGGAAGTAGAGTTTACTGCACAAGAAACCGCTGATTTAGCTCAATTAGAAGCATTGCCGGCAGAAGAATTCAAACCAACAAGAAGAAAACCCGCAAAACCTATCAGGGAATTCCTTACTCCTAAATCAACGGTAGAAAAAGTTGTTACGGAATACAGGGCATTAAAGGCTGGATTAAAAAAAGCTGCACAAGCGGCACGAAAGGCTTTTGTGGAAGGCAAAAAAACGGGTATCGCAAAGGCAAAGCAGCATTATCTTGAATTGAAGCAGGCTCAAAAAGAACGAATCGCCCTGAAAAAAAGAATCACTAAAGCTGTTAAGGTTATCAAAAAAACGCCGCCTACGTCTGTTGACTTTTTCTACCGAGAAGCAATCAGCTTAATACAGCAGGGGCTTGACCCGCGATTCAGAACAGAAAAGACAGCCCAAAGACGCAAACAGATGAAGGCTTTTCTCGAAAGAGCTACAGAAGAGCAGAAAAGGGATTTCCCTGCAAAACTTGCCGCTCAATTAGAGAAGAAAACGCTCGGCGATTTTACCGTTGAAGAGCTTGAAGAAGTTGCCGCCGCAATCCAGAATCTTGAAAAGCTCGGCAAAGTCAAACAGAAAGCCCGAATCGCCGTCGAAACAGCGGAACGCGAAAAGACTATCAATAAGATGGTTGATGCTGCCAGCGGCACAGGCGTTGTCGAAGAAGGCCCAAAAGGAATTGATTTCAGCAGAGAAGGACTTCTCAAGTCTATGAAAGCAGCTTATTTATGGACACTAAGAATACCTCGTATTCTCGATTGGCTCGATGGCAAAAAGGGAACTTTCAGCGGTATCTGGCACAGGACTTTTTACGATACTGTCAATGAACAGACAGGCGCTGAATTAACACAGACAGACAGCCGGCTCAGTTCCGGCACAGCTAAAATGAAAGAGCTTGGCATAACGGCAAACGACCTTACTACAGTAATGGATTTTTCGGAATTACAGAACGGCCTTACCCTTACTGTTGAGCAGGTAATGGGCCTGTATGCCGCCCTGAAAAATAAGCTTGCTACCGATGCAGTAGTCAATGGCAATAAAATAAACTTAAAAGCTGCACA
>SDBU01001034.1_pt1 | contig 40958 bp, 43 predicted proteins | sample 2277071 | NCBI WGS metagenome assembly SDBU01 (sample SAMN10397929, study PRJNA504765) | marine sediment metagenome | isolation source: marine sediment core GS08_GC12, 126 cmbsf | place: Arctic Ocean: Gakkel Ridge, Loki's castle | collected 2008 | reverse complement strand
CGGAGATGAAAGCATGAAGAAAACACTTATTACCGGTATTACGGGACAAGATGGGTCTTACTTGGCAGAATTCTTGCTTTCTAAAGGTTATGAAGTCCACGGGATAATTCGTCGGGCAAGTACCTTTAATACCTCTCGCATCGATCATATTTTTGTAGACCCTCACAAACCTGGAACGCGGCTTTTTCTTCACTATGGTGATCTTTCTGATTCAGAACAGATTTCCAAAAGAAGTGGTAGTGTGGGGAACAGGAAGGGTCTCAAAAGAATTCCTGTATGTGGAGGGTGCAGCGGAGGCTATAGTTCTGGCTACTAAGAAATACAATAAACCTTACCCAGCAAATATTGGCATGGGTTCCGAGATTACCATCAAGGATTTGGTAAAGCGGATTGTTGAGCTTACAGAGTTTAAGGGTAGGGTCGTATGGGACAGTTCAAAACCTGATGGCCAACCGAGGCAAATGTTGGAAGTATCAGAGCTGAGAAGGAGTTTGGATTCAAGGCCAAAACACCCTTTCAAGAAGGACTGAAGAAAACGATAGAGTGGTATACAACGAACTCTAAACCTCAAAAAGGAAAGACTCTATGAAAGTTGCAATTCTATGTGGTGGCAGAGGGACAAGACTTAAAGAAGAAACGGAAGTTCGTCCTAAACCTTTGGTTGAAATTGGCGGCAGGCCGATTCTCTGGCATATAATGAAGATTTATGCTCATTATGGGTTTAATGAGTTTGTATTATGTTTAGGATATAAAGGAAGGATGATAAAAGAATATTTCCTCAATTATGAGATGATGGCCAGTGATTTAACTTTAAAGTTAGGGAGTAATGATGTTAAAATTTATGATCAATCTCAAGAGAAGGATTGGATGATTACTTTTGCGGAAACAGGGGAAGGGGCACAAACTGGTGCCCGAGTGAAGAGAATAGAAAAATACATCGAGGGTGATTTGTTTATGCTCACCTATGGAGATGCAGTAGCCAATATAGATATCAGAAATCTTTTAGAATTTCATAAATCACACGGGAAAATAGGTACAATTACAGGTGTCCATCCTTCCTCCCGGTTTGGAGAATTAGTTATAAAAGATAAACAAGTAGAGCAATTTACTGAAAAACCACAAATCAAAGAAGGTTTTATAAACGGCGGCTTTTTTGTGTTTAATAAGAAGTTTTTTGATTACTTAGAAGGTGATGATAATTATTATCTTGAACGGGAACCTTTGGAGAAATTGGCTCTAGATAAAAAATTGATGGTTTATACCCATGAAGGTTTCTGGCAATGTATGGATACCTATAGAGAACTTGAAATATTGAACAATTTATGGAGAAGTTCAAAACCGCCTTGGAAAGTTTGGAGAGATTAAAATGTCCGATAAATTTTGGAAGAATAGAAATGTTTTTGTAACTGGCTGTACTGGCTTGCTTGGTTCCTGGCTTACTAAGGCTGTGGTTGAAAGAGGTGCCAATGTTACTGGACTAATCAGAGATTTGGTACCTAAATCAAACTTAAATTGGTCTGGATTTAATGATAAGATCAATATCGTCAGAGGAGAAATAGAAGACTACTTTCTTTTGGAACGGACTATAAACGAATATGAAGTTGATACTGTTTTTCATTTGGCAGCTCAGACTATTGTCACTATTGCCAATAGGAATCCATTATCTACTTTTGAGTCAAATATAAAAGGAACCTGGAATATTTTAGAGGCTTGTCGAAAAAGTTCTTTAATTAAAAGAATAGTAGTTGCTTCCAGTGATAAAGCATATGGTGACCAGGAGAAACTTCCTTATGATGAAAATATTTCTTTAGAAGGAAGACACCCTTACGATGTCTCTAAAAGTTGTTCTGATTTATTGTGTAGGGCATATTTTGAAACTTACAAGTTACCAGTCTGTGTTACCCGCTGTGGAAATTTTTACGGTGGGGGAGATTTGAATTTTAATAGAATTATACCTGGGACAATTCGTTCCATACTTAATAATGAAAGGCCAATTATAAGAAGCGATGGAACACTTATTAGGGATTATTTTTATATTGAAGATGCGGTTGAGGCTTATTCATTACTTGCGGAAAAGATGGAAGAATTAAACATCCAAGGCGAAGCCTTTAATTTTAGCAATGAAATCCAAGTGACGGTCTTAAAATTGGTTAATAAGATTATAAAACTTATGAGCAGTGATTTAAAATCAAAAATTTTAAATAAAGCAACAAATGAAATAAAACATCAATATTTATCTGCAAAAAAAGCTAAAGAAATGTTGAGCTGGCGACCAAAATATACATTAGAAGAAGGATTAAAAAAGACAATAGAATGGTATAAAGATTTTTTTAAAGAGGATAGATATAATAAGCCCAAATGATAAACTCAAAGACTATTCTAATAACTGGTGCGACTGGTTTTATTGGTTCTTATTTAACTCATAGACTCATAAGCGAGGATTGCGATCTACATATAATCACACGAGAACAATCTAATACCTGGCGTATCAAGAATATCCTTAATCGAGTTACTATACATAATGTTGATTTAATTAACGCTGACAGTCTTGAAAAACTAGTCAAAAGGATTAAACCAGAGATAATATTTCATACAGCAACTTATGGCGGTTATCCCTTTCAAAAAGATGTTAATAAGGTTATTCAGGCTAATATTATAGGAACAGTAAATTTGGTCAATGTATGCTTAAAAGTTGGATTCAATATTTTTGTTAATACGGGTAGCTCTTCTGAGTATGGAGTAAAGTCTAAGCCTATGAATGAAACAGATTTACTTGAGCCAAACGATAATTATGGTGTTGCCAAAGCTTCGGCAACTTTATTCTGCCAGGCAAAAGCTAGAAGTGAAAAATTGCCAATTGTGACTTTAAGGCTTTTTTCTCCCTATGGATATTATGAAGAGCTAACGCGGTTAGTTCCCTCGGTAATTATATCGTGTCTAACAGGGAAAAATCCAAAAGTTTCATTTCCAGAAGCTGTAAGGGATTTTATCTTTATCGAAGATGTATTAGATGCTTATGTTAAAGCAGCAAATGTTCCTAATATCGGGGGTGAGATATTTAATATTGGCTATGGCAAGCAACATTCAGTAGGTGAGGTTGTGAATGAAATTATTAAATTAACAGGGGGGAAAGTTAATCCAGAGTGGGGTAGTATACCTAAACGGACAAACGAAGCTACTGTTTGGCAAGCAGATATTTCCAAAGCAAGAAATATTTTAAAGTGGGGGCCAAGATATAATTTAGAAGAAGGGCTAAATGAAACTGTAAAATGGTTTAAGGGGAACTTCCCTTTATATAAAGAGGTCATCAGTCAAGAGGCCAAGCGATGAAGTTATCGAACTATGTGATTGATTTTCTTGTCTCCGAAGGCGTAACTCGTGTTTTTGAAGTCTGTGGTGGAGCCTTAGCACATTTACTTGATTCCATGTATGACAGAAAAGACATTTCAACTGTATCTATGCATCATGAGATGGCAGCAGCAATTGCTGCAGAAGGGTATTCGCGAGTTAGTGGAAACATAGGAGTAGCTATGGCAACAAGTGGACCCGGCGCAACAAATTTGATAACAGGCATAGGTAGTTGTTTTTTTGATTCTATTCCCTGTCTATTTATAACAGGGCAGGTAAATACTTATGAATTCAAATTTGACAAACCTGTCAGGCAAATTGGTTTCCAAGAAACAGATATTGTAAATATAGTAAAACCTATTGTTAAAGATGCCATGCTTATTACGAATCCCAATAAAATAAAATGTTATCTCGAAAGATCTGTGTGTATAGCAAGGTCTGGGCGTCCTGGCCCGGTATTACTGGATGTTCCTATGAGCATACAGCGGGCTGATATCAGTCCAGAATTCCTTGAATCTTTCTACAAAAATTCAACCAATGAATCGGTTAATGAATTCGATGATGAGATAGTTAAGCAGATTGTGCAATTAACAAAATCTTCTTCTCGTCCTGTTGTTTTGGTCGGTGGAGGAGTAAGATTATCAAAAGCGCAGGATGAACTTCTGAAATTTATCCATAAAACTGGAATACCAATTGTTACTTCTTTGATGGGCTTAGATAGCTTTCCGCATAACGATCGATCATTTGTAGGTATGATAGGTAGTTATGGGAATCGTTATGCCAATCTAACAATTGCAAATTCCGATTTGGTTTTGGCTGTGGGAACAAGATTAGACACGAGACAGACTGGGACAAAACCGGAAACTTTTGCGAGAGGTGCAAAGATCGTTCATGTGGATATAGATCCATACGAATTGAATAATAAAATCAAAGCAGATTTCCCTATAAATTCTGATGTGAAAAAATTTTTGGCTATATTAAACGATTACATCGGTGAATATGATAAGCATAAGATACAACCTTGGAAACAGACAATAAAACGCTATAAAGACCGATACCCATCATATAAAATGCCTTCTAATGATATTATAGAGTCTAACTTTATTATGCATAAACTATCTGAGTTTCTCCCAGAAGACACTATAATATGTGTAGATGTTGGTCAGGATCAAATGTGGGCAGCCCAAACTTTGGAAGTAAAGAAATCTCAAAGATTTCTCACCCAAGGCGGAATGGGGTCGATGGGTTCAGCTTTGCCAATGGCAATCGGTGCTTCCTTTGCCAAACCGGGTAAGATTGTTGTTGTTATAACTGGAGATGGCGGATTTCAATTGAATATCCAAGAACTTCAGACAGTTTATCATCATGACCTACCTATTAAGATAATATTGTTAAATAATCATTGTTATGGAATGGTGAGACAATTTCAAGAACAATATTTTAATAGTAGATTCCAATCAACAGTTGTAGGATATAGCTGTCCGAATTTTCAGGACGTAGTCTCGGCTTATAAAATACCAGTAATGAAAATTGCTCACAGTGCAGAAATCATTAATGCGCTTCAAAAGCTTTTCAGTGATGCGCAGCCAATGTTCCTTGAAGTGAGTACAAATCCAAACTTTAAGGCTCTCCCCAAATTATCTGTAAATAGGCCAATAGAAGACCAAGACCCACTTCTGTCACGCGATGAACTTAAATCAAATATGTTTATAGATATCTTGCCGGAGCCGGAAAAGTTATGAAAACCGAAAAAGAAATTAGAAAAGAGATTTTTGATAGGGTTAAGGAACTATACACGTTGAGAAAAAATCAGGAGAAATTTATTCCCGGGGAGACGAGGATTAATTATGCTGGCAGAGTGTACGACGAAAAAGAAATGATAAGTTTAGTAGATGCTTCGCTTGATTTCTGGCTTACCTCAGGAAGATTTGCTCAGCAATTTGAAAAAGAATTCGCTCAGTTCCTAGGTGTAAAATATTGTCTTTTAACTAATTCAGGCTCATCAGCCAACCTACTTGCAATTTCCGCTTTAACTTCTCCAAAATTAGGAGAGAGAAAATTAGAAGCTGGAGATGAAGTTATTACTACTGCCTGTGGATTTCCTACCACACTAAACCCAATTATTCAAAATAACTTAGTTCCAGTTTTTATTGATGTTGATTTAGGGACGTATAATATTCAAGTAGACAAAATTGAGAAAGCAATAACGGAAAAGACCAAAGCAATTTTTATTGCTCATACGCTCGGTAATCCTGTCGATTTGGATAAAATTATGAAGATAATAAAAAAATATAATTTGTTCCTAATCGAAGATAACTGTGATAGTTTAGGTTCTAAATATAGCGGGAAATATACAGGAACCTTTGGACATATTTCTACTTGCAGTTTTTATCCTGCCCATCATATTTCAATGGGAGAGGGAGGAGTAGTTTTAACTAATGATTTGGAATTAAAGAAAATGATTACCTCCTTCCGTGATTGGGGGAGAGACTGTTGGTGCGAACTAGGTCGTGATAATACCTGTGGGAAAAGATTTTCACAGCAATTTGGAAAGCTACCTTTTGGCTATGATCATAAATATATTTACTCCCATGTAGGCTACAATCTAAAAATCACTGACATGCAGGCAGCAATAGGAGTAGAACAACTTAAGAAATTGCCCTATTTTATTAAAGCAAGAAAGAAAAATTTCGCATTTCTTTGCGAGAATTTAAGAGAATATGAAAAGTATTTTATTTTGCCACGTCCAACGAAAAACTCTGAGCCAAGCTGGTTTGGATTTCCAATTCTAATAAAAGAAAATGCACCATTCACGCGAGCCGATATTGTAAATCATTTAGAGAAAAACAAAATCGCCACACGAATGCTTTTCGGTGGAAATTTAACCAAACAGCCAGCTTATGAAAATGTTAAGTATAGAGTAGTAAATTCACTGAGAAATACTGATTTAGTGATGAACAATCTTTTCTGGATAGGTGTTTATCCAGGGATAACGGAAGAAAAATTGGATTGTATAGTTAAGGTTTTCTCACAAGGAGGGTATACATGAGACTCATTAGCATTGTCACACCATGTTACAACGAAGAAGAAAACGTAAGAGAGGTTTACGAACAAGTGAAACAGGTCTTTGATGACCTTGAGGATTACACTTATGAGCACATTTTCATAGATAATGCATCCAAGGATAAGACCGTGGCGATCTTGAGAGAGATTGCGAAGAATGACAAGCGGGCAAAGGTTATTGTCAACACGAGAAACTTTGGGCATATCCGTTCGCCTTTTCATGGGATGCTTCAGACCAAGGGTGATGCCGTTACGTTTATTGCTGCTGATTTGCAGGACCCGCCTTATTTGATCAAAGACTTCATCAGAAAGTGGGAAGAAGGATACAAGGTGGTCATGGGCATCAAGAAACGAAGTGAAGAATCACGCATTATCTTTGGCCTCAGAAAGCTTTATTACCGCGTACTTCGCAAATTGTCCAATGTTGAGTTGGTGGAGCAGTATACGGGCTTTGGGCTCTATAACAGGCAGGTTGTTGAAATCTTGAGAAGTTTAAATGACCCTTATCCTTACGTCCGGGGCCTTATTGCCGATATAGGTTTTGAGAGCGCAAAGATAGAGTATGTACAACCCATAAGAAAAAGAGGAATCACCAAGAACAACTTTTATACCCTTTTTGATATGGCCATGCTCGGTATAACAAGTTATTCAAAAGTTCCGTTGCGACTTGCTACCATGCTGGGTTTTGTCTTAGCTGTCGTCAGCCTGTTAGTGGCAATCTTTTATTTCATCTACAAGATTATATTCTGGAAGAGTTTTTCACTTGGAATAGCGCCTCTAGTTGTAGGACTCTTCTTTTTCGCATCAGTACAACTATTTTTTATAGGGATTATTGGTGAATATGTTGGTTTTATTCATACTCAGGTATTAAAAAGACCATTAGTCATTGAGAAAGAAAGAATTAATTTTTGAATAGATGATTGGTTTTAATAATGAGGAATAGTGCTTTGAAGTTTTCTCTTATGGATTTGGAGCTATTTTGAATCATCAGAGGTATCAGAATTTCTTTTACCTTTCAAAAACATAGGCCATGAATTAATAGGTTATCTAAGTTGAAATGTTGCAGAATATACCAATGAGAGGGGGACAAGATTTTGACTTTCACACCTATATTTGCTCTGCAAACTGGCCGGGAGCTCTTGTATGGAACTATGATGGAATTGTATAGTTTCTTCCCCACATGGGAGACGGAAAGGTGTAAGAAATACAACCTAGTAAACACAAACATGCTTTTAGATTCTCCTTACTCAAAAGAAGCAGGAGCAGTTGTTTTGACAGAAGGGCGTTTTTTTAGCGGCAAAAATATGAGTAAAATTCTCGATAAGTATCAACCCGAAATTCTACGAGTTTTAGATGAAAACTATTACCTTGCTGGAAAACTTTCATACCCCCCAATATTGGGCGAGGAGATGTGTATATATACCTACTACACCAATCGAAGACCGCAATTAAGGAGTTAAAGGAGCAAAATGCTTAAATTTTTGATGGTGGGATTCGGCTCAATAGGAAAAAGGCACTTTGATAACCTCCGACAAATTGAGGATGTCGAGGTAAGTATTCTGACTCGACGACATTTGAATCTACCAGATACCAAAGTTTATTCATCCATAGAGGAGACTTTACATGAACACTTTGATGGTGTATTTATTACAAATGAGACCACATTACACATTCCGACTGCTATAGCTTTTGCTGAAAGAAAATGCAATCTCTTCATCGAAAAACCCCTTTCCCATAGCTTGGAGGATATAGATAAATTAACAAACCTTATAAGTAGGCATAATCTTAAAGTTATGATAGGTTGCAATATGAGATTTCATCCTGTTATTCGGTTAGTCAGCGACTTCGTTCAAGAGGGTAAGATTGGCAGAATTATCTCAGCACGAATAGAAGCTGGAGAGTATTTGCCAGATTGGCGTCCCTGGCGAGATTATAGAAACAGTTATAGTGCTAAAAAAGCTGGGGGCGGGGGAGTTATTTTAGACTTAATCCACGAGCTTGACTATGCCTACTGGTTCTTCGGGGAAGCGAGTAAGATATTCTCTTTTAGCGGTAGAAGGAGCGATCTTGAAATAGAAACAGAGGATATGGCAGAAATTTTGATAGAATTCCAGAATGGCACCTTATGTGAAGTGCATTTGGATTATATTCAACGCTGCCCAAGTCGTAATTTTAAACTAGTTGGTACAACAGGAACTATCTATGTGGATTTAATCACTAACGAGATAAAAATTTTCGATGTTGCGAAAGGCAATTGGGAGACTATCAACTTAAATGGGAACTTCGAAAGAAATAAGATGTACTTAGATGAAGTAAAGCATTTTATCGAATATATTCAAGGTCGAATTGCCGAACCTTTGATAGGTTGGAAGGACGGAGTAAAGGTTCTCCAAATTGCCCTTGCGGCTAAAGAGTCATCAAGGAGAGGAGGGATTGTAGAAATATCTCATATAAGAGGCGATTTCAAATGAAGACAGTTGCTATTATTTGCGCAAGAGGAGGATCGAGGGGAGTACCAAGAAAAAATATCCGCTTACTTTGTGGCAAACCTTTAATTGTCCATACGATTGAAGTTGCCGGAAAATGTAAGCTAATTGACAGAGTAATTGTATCCACTGATGATTCAGAAATTGCCAAAATAGCCAGTGTGAATGGTGCTGAGGTCCCCTTCCTTAGATCAAAGGAGCTTGCAACGGATAATGCACCTAAATTACCTGTGCTTAAGCATGCTATTCATTTTCTTGAATCCAAGTTGGCATATTTCCCGGATATAATAGTAGACCTGGACCCTACCTCGCCCCTCAGGACAGAAAAGGATATAGAGAATTGCATAAGGATGGTAGAAGAAGGGATTGATAATGTTTTTAGTGTAACCGAAGCACGCAGAAACCCTTACTTCAACATGGTTGAAATTGTAAATAACAAAGTTCAATTAGTTAAAAAACCCACCCGACCAGTTTCAGGAAGGCAGGAAGTTCCAAAGGTATATGATATGAATGCCTCTATTTATGTATGGAAAAGAGATGCACTAATGAGTAACGACTCTATCTTCTTAGAAAATACAAAAGTATATATAATGCCCAACTGGGCGATGGACATTGATAATGAAACTGACTTTGAATTTGTTGAGTTTATCTTGAAGAATGAGGGATGTATGAATGTTAAAAAGTTTTAGTGTCAAAGGCAAGATAATTATTATCACTGGTGCATTAGGTCTCTTAGGGTCTACTTACGGTGAAATTTTTTCTCAAGAAGGAGCCAATGTCGTGATTGTAGATTTAGATGATGGACTTTGCAATCAAAAGGCTGAAGAAAATGCTCAAAAGTATGGCACTGAGTCCTTAGGTATCGGTTGTGATATGGCCAATAAAGAAGAAGTTGAAAGGATGGTTAAGAAAGTTGTTTCTAAATATGGACGTATAGATGTATTAATAAACAATGCAGCAATTCAAACAGAGTGTTTCTTTGCTCCATTTGAAGAATATTCTGTGGAAGATTGGGATAAAGTAATGAGTGTAAATGTAAGTGGGATGTTTTTAGGCAGCCAGGCGGTAGTAAAAGAAATGAAAAAAAAAGAAAACGGCAGTATCATTAACATTGCCTCAATTTACGGTATAGTTTCTCCTGATCAGCGTATCTACGAAGGAACAATTTACAGAGGAAAACAGATTAATACTCCGCTTGTATATTCAACAAGCAAGGGGGCAGTAATTAGTCTTACTCACTATTTAGCAACTTATTTAGCGAAATATGGTATCAGAGTTAATGTGGTAACACCCGGAGGGGTCTACAGCGGGCAAAACAAAATCTTCGTTAAAAAATACAGTGAAAGATGTCCTTTAGGTAGGATGGCAAAGCCTGAAGAAATATTCAATGCTGTTTATTTTCTTGCCAGCGATGCATCGAGTTATGTCACGGGGCATAATCTAATTGTGGATGGTGGGTGGACGATATGGTAAGAGAACTAAGCATGGATTTAACTGTACTACCAAATAAAATAGAGAAGAGTGCTACAGAATTAGTGAATTTTCCTGATATTACCGATAATACTAAGTGGCAGACAACACCTGATAGTTGCTGGTCGTGTGGTCGCATGGCCTATTTATGGATTCACTTTAGCATATAAATACACGAAAGATGAACTATTCTTAAAAACAGTAGAAAAACCTGTGGAATATCTCGTAGAAAATCTACCAGAGAATTTCGTGTCTTATTATGATTTTGACGATCCAGAAATACCAATGCTGTTAGAGACAGTTCAGCGGCTGCAATAGCAAGTTCAGGGCGGCTGGCCTTATCTAACACTTAGTGGAAGGGGAAGAATTTAGAGAAATTGCAATAGACATTTTAAACTCTCTTTGCAATAACTATTTATGTGAAGAAGAAAAGGACGGGATATTAAAGCATGGATGTTACCATAAGCCAGAAAATATTGAGGTTGATGAAAGTTTAATATGGGGCGATTATTGTTTTATAGAGGCTTTAATGAAAGCTGAGAGGAAGATGGAATGAAAGTCAATATTGGTGATAAATCCATAGGCGAAGAAGAACCTTGTTTCATAATTACAGAAGCAGGCGTAAATCATAATGGCAATATTAACTTAGCAAAGAAGTTGATAGATGTTGCAAAGGATGCCGGTGCGGATGCTGTTAAGTTTCAAACTTTCAAAGCGGAGAAAGTCGTAATAAAAAATGCGGAAAAAGCAGAATACCAAAAAACTACCACAAAACAAGAAAACCAATATGGAATGTTAAAAAAATTGGAACTCACAGAAGAAGATTTTAGGGAATTGTCTGATTATGTAAAAGAAAAAGAAATATTGTTTTTATCTTCACCGTTTGATAAAGAAAGCGTTGATTTGTTATACGAGTTAGATGTGCCCGCATTTAAAGTTGGTTCTGGCGAGATAACAAATTTTCCCCTGCTCAGATACGTAGCAAAGAAAGGAAAGCCTACTATTTTATCAACTGGTATGGCAACTGTAGGAGAAGTGGAAGAGGCATTGAATGTTATCAGAAGTGAAGGAGTTAAGAATGTCATTTTGCTTCATTGCGTATCTAATTATCCTGCAAGAATAGAAGATGTAAACTTAAGAGTAATGGGAACCCTAAAGCGAGCGTTTAAAATTCCAGTTGGGTTTTCTGACCATACACTTGGCATTACTGTGCCAATAGTTGCGGTTGCTTTAGGCGCTTGTGTAATAGAAAAACATTTCACTCTGGATAGAAATTTACCAGGACCAGACCACAAAGCATCTTTAGAACCAAATGAACTGAAAGAGATGATCAAAGCAATTAGAGACGCAGAAAAGGCGTTAGGCGATGGAATTAAAAAATATACAAAAGATGAAGAAGAGATAAAGAAGGTTGTACGGAGAAGCATTGTTGCAAAACTGGATATTCCAGAGGGAACAGTTATTATAGAGGATATGTTAGATGCTAAAAGACCTGGCATGGGGATTGAACCGAAGTATATAGATATGATCGTGGGAAGGAAAGCAAGGGTAAGCATAAGGTCTGGCGAACTACTTTCTTTTGAGAAATTGTTGTGAAGAGGATGAAAAAAATCGCTGTTATAACTGGAACCAGAGCAGATTATGGGATACTCAAACCAGTATTAAATGCGATAAATGAACATCCAGGTTTAGAGCTTTCACTAATCGTTATTGGAATGCATTTGTTGAAAGAATTTGGATATACAATTAAAGAAATTGAAAAAGACGGCTTTAAAATCAATGCAAAGATAGAAGAGTTATATAACGAAGACAGTGGAATAGGCATGGCAAAGTCCATTGGCAAAGGTATTATAAGGATATCCGAAATACTGGATAAAGTAAAGCCTGATATCTTACTTCTTTTGGGTGATCGTGGCGAGATGCTTGGAGGAGCTATTACAGCGACTTATATGAATATCCCAATAGCCCATATTCATGGAGGCGAAGTTTCTGGTAATGTTGATGAACCAATTAGACATGCAATCACCAAATTAGCACATATCCACTTTCCAGCAACGGAGAAGAGTGCGGAAAGAATAATTAAAATGGGCGAAGACCCATCGAACGTTTTTGTAGTTGGAGCGCCAGGCTTAGATTCAATTTTAAATGAAAAGTTGATTGAACCAACAGAATTATCGGAAAAGTACAATTTGGAATTATCAAAGTCGATTCTCCTGGTTATGCAGCATCCAGTGACTACAGAAGTGGAAGATGCTCCAGACCAGATTTGTGAAACGTTAGAAGCTATCTTAGAATTAAAACATCAAACCATTCTGATATATCCAAATGCAGATGCGGGCGGTAGGAGAATAATAGATGTAATAAAGGAATATGAAAAATACCCTTTCATTAAGACATTTAAGAGTATTTCACACATGGAGTATTTAAGTTTAATGAAAATAGCAGGCGTTATGGTTGGAAATTCAAGTAGTGGCATCATCGAGGCTCCGTCTTTCGGTTTGCCTGTGGTTAATATTGGTTCAAGACAGCAGGGAAGACAAAGAGTAGAAAATGTGATAGATGTAGGACATGTTAAAGAAGAAATCAAAGCTGCAATTAAAAAAGCACTTTACGATGAAGATTTCAAAGAAAAAGTAAAAAATTGTAAAAACCCTTATGGAGATGGAAAAGCGGGAGTTCGGATTGCAGACATTTTAAGTAAAATAAAAAAAGATAAAAAATTATTACAGAAGAAGTTGAGTTACTAAAATGGGATTCAAAGACTGGGAATATCCGGACATTGAGGAAGGAAAATTAACTAAGTATAACTGGGTAGTTCAGTATAAAGACAAACTTAGATTAGGTTACAAAACAGATATTGGAGCTTTTACCTACGTTAATGCAAAAAATGGTGTTATCATAGAGGATTACGTACAAATAGGTTCTCATTGTTCTATATACTCTGTTTCTACGATAGATAATAAAGAGGGAAAAGTCATTTTGAAGAAAAATTGTAGAATAGGTGGTCATAGTGTAGTAATGCCAGGAGTCACAATAGGTGAAAATTCAATCATTGGAGCTTTTAGCTTTGTAAATAAGGATGTTCCTGCCAATGTTATTGCTTTTGGTGTACCTATAAAGATAATAAGAAATTTAAATGAAAAGGAGACAAAAAGATTAGAGAGGAAATAAAATGAACTGGAAAATACCGCTGTTTAAGATATATTGGGACGAAGACGATGTGAGGATAGTGAGCGATGCGATAAAGGCGGGAATGAATTGGGCAGTAGGCCCGAACATAGAGAGATTCGAACAAATGCTTGGAGAATATGCAGGAGTTAAATACTGCGTTGTCTTCAACTCCGGGACGTCTGCTCTGCACGCTGCGATGCTTGCCCATGAAATCAAGCAAGGTGACCAGGTGATTGTTCCTTCCTTCACTTTCATTGCAACAGCGAATGCACCTCTTTTCGTCGGAGCGAAACCTGTTTTTGCTGACATTGAAGAAGAAACTTATGGTTTAGACCCCGAAAATGTAAAGGAAAAGATAACAGATAAAACAAAAGCAATAATTCCGATCCATTACGGAGGTTGTCCTTGTAAAATAAGAGAGTTGAAAGAAATCGCTGAAGATTATGGTTTAATCCTGATAGAAGATGCTGCCGAATCTCTTGGTGCAAGGATTGGGGACAAGAAAGTAGGGACTTTTGGAGATTCTGCAATGCTCAGTTTTTGTCAAAACAAAATAATCACCACTGGAGACGGAGGAGCAATAATAACCGATTCAAGAGAAATGTATCAGAAATTGAAATTGATAAGGTCGCACGGTAGATTGGAGACTTCAGATTATTTCTCATCAACAGAATGTATGGATTACATAATCTTGGGATATAATTTCAGGATGCCTAACATAGTTGCTGCACTGGGAGTAACACAACTCAAAAAAGTGGATAAGATTATCAAAATGCGAAGAAACAATGCAAAATACTTAACTGCAAGACTAAAACGAGAAATCAAAGAAATAATAACTCCAAACCCTCCAAGAGATTATTACCATGTGTATCAAATGTACACGATAAGGGTTAATAATCATAGGGATGGCCTAAGGAAATATTTAGCAGATAAAGGTATCATGACAAAGGTATATTTCTCACCAGTTCACTTAACTCGTTTTTACAAGAATGAACTTGGATACGCATGTGAACTACCAATTACCGAAGAGATATCAAGCCAAGTCTTGACATTACCCATGTACCCAGCCTTAACGAGAGAAGAGATAGATTATATAGTAGAACAAATAAAAAGATTCTTTGAGGGGATAAGATGCAAGATTTAAAAAGCTTCTACGAAGATAAAACAATTCTTGTAAGCGGCGGTGTAGGGTCAATTGGTAGTGAAATTGTTAAAAAACTTTTGGAGTATAATCCAAAAGTTGTAAGAGTTTTGGATAATAATGAAACAGGATTATTTGATTTAGAGCAAAAATTGCAATCTGAAAAGTTAAGATTTTTTGTTGGAGATATAAAAGATAAAGAAAGACTGAAAAGAGCGATTGAGGGAGTTGATATAGTACTTCATGCTGCTGCTTTAAAGCATGTTCCTTTATGTGAATATAATCCTTTCGAGGCAGTAAAAACGAACGTAATTGGCACACGGAACCTGATTGATGTTGCGGTAGACGAGGAAGTTGAAAAATTCATTACTATCAGCACGGACAAAGCTGTAAATCCCATTAACGTGATGGGTGCGACAAAGTTATTGGCTGAAAGATTAACAGTATCTGCTAATTCTTACAAAGGGAAGAGAAAAACAGCTTTCTCCAGCGTAAGGTTTGGAAATGTTTTGTATTCAAGAGGTTCTGTCTTGCCGCTATTTGAAGAGCAGATTAAAAAGGGATTTATAACTTTGACAGATTCTAACATGACCAGATTTATCATGGACACATCTCAAGCGGTAGAACTGATTCTTAAAACTGCAAAAATAGCGAAGGGGGGAGAAGTATTTATCCTTAAGATGCCAGCAGTTAAAATAAAAGATTTGGCAGAAGCCATGATTACAGAGTTAGCAGCAAAGTATGGATGTAAAACAGAGGAAATTGAAATAAAAACTATTGGGAGAAGAGCAGGTGAGAGATTATATGAAAAGCTAATGACAGAAGATGAAGCAACGGATGCATACGAAGACGAAGAGATGTTTGTTGTTCTACCGAAAACTATTGATATAGTAGGAGTAGGTGAGCTATCATATAAGTTACCGGACAATTTTAGAAAAACACAACAGAGGGAATATTCTTCCAAAGGCAAAGGTGTAAAGTTGCTTACCAGAGAAGAGCTGGAACTATTACTTAACAATTTTACTATAGGATGAGTATCTTGCTTATCTATAGTAATGAAGACGTGAACATATATTTGGTTCCTGGAATCAAGTATAGACTAAAAAAGAGAACGTAGAGAAAAACATGACTAATTTTCAATCTAAGAGAATACTTTTTGTAATAAATTCACGCGAAGAGAAAAGGGCACTGAATGATCTTTTGATAGAGGCTAAGGAAAATAGTGAGAATATTTGGGCCCTTTTTCTTATAAACCATCAGAAAGAAATTCCTTTACCCTTAGGTGTAAAACTCATTAACCACGAAGACTTCACCAGCAAGGAGGCACTTCAAGAAAAGCAAAGAGAGGCCTATAGTTTAGTTAATCACTTAAACAAAAGAATAGAGAATATTTTTCCAAAAGTCTTTGAAGTAGAAGGGATATCCCTTCTGGAGATCTGTGAGATTGAGTTATATTTTTATTATGCAACAAAAGTTTTTGATCAGCTTTCTCTAGCAAAAAATATTCTTGATACTCTCAAAATAGATGAAGTTAGAATCTACGGGAATTTTGAAGATTTTGTATCATTGCGAACCCCTCGTCTTTCAACAACTTTTCTTTGGGGATTTCGAGTAGCGGCGGAATCTATAGGAATTGATATAGAAATTGTTGAGACGAAAAAAAAATGGGCACAATATTGGTTGAAGTTATTTTTGATTTGGGGACCGTGCGCACGGATAATATTACAAATTCTCCGTGCTGGTAAAGTTTTTCTTAAAAATAGAAAACATAAGTTATTAGAGTCTGTAAAAAGCCGAAAAGTCCTTTGTTTAAATCATGCCAGGCCTAATGCGATTACACTTAGCCCTATTGTAGAAGAGCTTGAAAAGAATAATTGGCAGCCAATCATTTTACAGGTGGGACAGCATGGAATTGAATATTTTGAACCGGATTTTTCGATTTTACCTTATGAGTCCTTTTTAAATATAAGAGCACTTTGGCTTATTTTTAAGAATCTACCCAATTTAATCAAAAATTTAGATAGACTTTTTGTTTCCCCTTTATGGACAGGAATTGATTTAGAAAAACCCGCATGGGATGGTCTTTTAAAACGTTTATTTGCAGGATTTGCCGCTACCCGTTTTCCTGCAGCTCTTTGTTATATTGCTATGGCCAGAGAGTCTATTCGTCGATTCAACCCTAAGATAGTTTTGTTAACTCAAGAGTCAAATGCCCGGGAGCGTGCTATGGCATCTGTATCGAGGCAGTGGGGCTGTAAAACAATTTGGGTTCAATGTGGGTTACGCGGAGAAGATATATTTTTAAAATATAGAGTATCCTCTGATTGGTTTGCTTTAGAAACTAAACAAGCTAAGGATGCATTTATTAAATTGGGATATCCAGAAAATCGTTTATTTGTGACTGGACAACCAGGACATAAATGGCTTAGGAAAAAGGTAAAAGGAATTGATAAGGAAGGTGTTTTGCAGCAGTTGGGAATAGATACTAAATATCCGATAATATTTTATGCCTCTCAGGGTTATGAGGAAGAAATATCTAGTTTACAGAATGTCCCTACCAATGCCTATGTGCTCTATAAGAAAACCCTCATTAAGTTCTATGATGAATTACGAATATTATCAAAGGAATATAATTTCTGGTTGATTGTGAAACCTCATCCCAAAGAGTCCAAAGAACTTCACGAGATGGTTTTTCAGAAAATGGATTTTAATAAAGCAGTATTGCTATCTCCAAAAGATGACCCTTACAGGGTTTTAGGATTTTGTGATGTTTTAATTTCAAATTATTCTACTCTGGCAATGGAAGCTCTTGCTTTGGGAAAACCGATAATAGTGTTAGAAGATGATCGAAAAATTGGTGCGTCCATTTTCTTAGGCTGTGAAGCAGCTTTTACGGTGAGATCTTTACAAGAATTACGGGGGACATTGAAGGAAGTGCTGTATTCAGATCAAGAGTGGAGTGATAAATGCCGTAGATTTCTAGAATGGCAATCCGGCGGTCCACAGGGAATAGCTGCAAGACGAGTGGTGCAATTGATTCAAAATTTATCTAGGTCAAGTTAGACTATAAATTCTAAGGAAAAGAGAGATAAATGAAAATAGGTAGGTTTCTACACAGTTACAAAATTTCTATTTTATACTTATTCTATATTATATTGGTGGTTTCAATAGGGCTTACACTATTTTTCTGGTTTCAAGAAGTTCCGATGTGGGCTTCCGGCGTTTATTTTTTGTATCTTTTTTGTGTAGTCCTTTTGCCTGGTTTTGTATTGGGGCGATTATTAGGTAATTCTTTTACCTCCTCACTCATTTTAGCCTACCCATTTGGAATATTAGGAGAATTATTACTCTATCCATTAATGAAAGCTTTAAATCTTGATACATTCTATATTGTTGCCTATGTAGGTATATTCTTAGTTTGTCTATACATTATTAGAAAACGAAAGCTTTTCCCAGAAAAGATTCAAATTAGCCCTTATGACATATTAGGTATCACTGTTTGTGTTGGATTAGTGTTACTTTATATGAGTAGATTTTTTCTTACAACCCACTTACTGCCTACAAGCTTCAGGTATGTTAAATATTACTTTGATTATACCTGGACTATGGGAAATACTGCAGCGATGCTTTTAGAATTCCCTCCAGACTATATTCACGCAGCAGGACTAACGACATTTAAATACCATTATTTCTTAAACATCCATATGGCTTCATTGACTAAGATTACTCATTTGCCATTTATCTATAGTTTCTTAAGGTTTTATCCAGTGGTGCCATTTTTACTCATATGCCTCATAATCTTTTTTGCTATCAGAGAACGCACAAAATCTATCTGGGGGGCGTTACTTGCAGTGGTGTGTTCATTCTTCATCACAGGTTTTGAGTTTAATCAAGATATATATACCAATTATTTCGCCCATATTTATTATTCTCCGACTACCTATTTTTTTTCTCTGATCTTCTTCATCCCTTTGGTATTAGAAATTGGAGACCTATTTGAGGGGGATACAAGTTGGAGCAAAAGATTAAATATCATCCTTCTTAGCCTATGTTTATTAGGATCTAAAGGGAATGCTTTATCTGTAGTCATCGCTGGCGCAGGGATTGTTCTAATCTTGAGTATAGGGAAAATTCGTAGAACGGAATGGCGTATGATTGCCGGTCTGACTATTCTATTTACATTAGTCACTTATATATTATTTACATCTTTTTATAAGGATTTCTCAACGCAATTTGTGAGTTCTTATTCGATTGCTACATTCAAAAAAGCGATTCTCTACAATCTCTCTAGATCTTCTATCTATGATTATTTCTCTGGTATACATTATAGCTTTGTTAGGAATTTTATTGTTTTTATAGTTTATTTTGTTTCTTTACTTGGGGTAAAAGCAATCATCTGGTTTATGGGAATACTCCATTGGAGGCAGCCATTATTCAGTAGCGAAGGGTTTTTGTGGTTTTCAATCCCTTTATCTTTCTTTGGGATGTTCTTATTCGCTATGCCAGGGATGTCACAGGTTTATTATGGTTTTTATGCAATCCAGTTATCTGCTTTATATATAGGGATAGTTACACCACGTTTATTTCACCTTCCAACTGTAAATAAATGGGCGATGGGTGTTGGTTTAGGAACGCTTTTGATCCTATCAACATTTAGCCTTAATCGGTATTTTACTCCCAGCTTTTCCAAACCAAATCCACAAACCTTTACTCATTCTTCAATGTCCAATCTTCAATATGAAGCATTCCAATTTATAGAGAAGAATTTACCTAAAAATATACTTATGTTAAATAATCGACTTTATTACGAAAGTTTCAAGGTGCGAAGGTCTTATGTTTATCTAACAGCTTTTAGCCAAAGAAAAGCATTTTTAGAAGGTACAGGTTGGCTTTATCCTAGCCTAGAAGTCAAGAAGCCTATAGATCATAGATATGCTGATGTGGAAGCTTTCTTTACCGGTAAGGTTACTGATTGCAAAAAATTCTTAAAAGATAGAGGTATTACCCATATTGTATTTGATAAACAGATAGATTATTATAATCAAATATCCTGTAAGGAATTGCTTAATTTGATTTATTCTAATTCCGATGTAGATGTTTATGAAGTCAAATATTAGAACATATCAAACGGTGGGCTTAGATTCTGCTGTGGGAAGGTTTTATTTGTGGCGTGGGTAATTATAAGGAGACAAGACCAAAGCCAATTAAGAAAAGTGGATTATACAGATCGAAATGCACAATTCCTGGGAATTTTTTGAATGATGGTAGACATATAATCGGAGTTGAGTTGGTTAAGAATCTCTCGGATCTCGAGGCGCGTATTCTTCATTGTGTCGCTTTCAAAACAGTTGATGATCATCGAATTCACTCCGCCTATGGCAAGTGGGGAGGAAGCATGAAACCCGAGTTTGAGTGGAAAAGTGAGAGAATCGGTGATGTTGAAAGAACACGTTGTTGATGGTTCATAATCTCCATCCGCAGAGTGATACTGCAGCACAAGAAAAGAGGTATATCATGAAAAGCTCACAGCGAGTCCTCGTTACCGGTGGTGCTGGCTTCATCGGCAGTCACCTCGTGAAGCGCTTGCTTGAGGACGGTCACAGAGTGATAGTTCTTGACAATTTCTCTACTGGTAGGATGGAGAATCTGGATCACATCAAGAATAACTCACGATTCGCTGTTCAGCGGGCGGATGTTTCGAACTATGAGGAGATACAACCCTTCTTCAAAGAGGTTGACTGGGTCTTCCATCTTGCAGCTCTGGCAGATATTGTGCCATCCATTCAACACCCGCTCCAATATCACAAAACAAATGTAGATGGCACTATTGCAGTGCTTGAGGCCGCTCGTTCCGCTAGTGTCAAGCGATTTATCTATGCCGCTTCGTCCTCTTGCTACGGGATTCCAGATGAGTTTCCGACGCCGGAAACGGTACCTATCAGACCTGCGTACCCCTATGCACTTACCAAGTATCTTGGTGAGCAGTATGTGTTGCACTGGAATAAAGTATACAAGTTGCCCTGTGTTTCACTCCGGCTCTTCAATGTCTATGGTCCACGGTCCCGAACATCCGGGGCATATGGTGCTGTCTTTGGTGTGTTTCTAGCCCAGAAACTGGCTGGAAAGCCGTTCACGGTAGTGGGAGATGGGACTCAGACAAGGGACTTCACTTTCGCTACTGATGTAATTGATGTCTTTGTACGGGCAGCAGAATCTGAACTTGAGGGCGAAATTTTTAACGTTGGGTCAGGTAACACCTATAGTATCAACTATTTGGTGAGTCTCCTTGGTGAAGATGTAGTTCACATTCCGAAGCGGCCCGGTGAACCTGACTGCACCTTTGGGGACATTAGCAAGATATCGCAGACGCTGGACTGGCAACCGAAGGTTAGTTTTGAGGATGGCGTGCGAATCATGCTCCAAAACATTGACCAATGGCGCGATGCCCCCGTGTGGGACAAAAAGTCTATAGCCGAAGCTACTGAAGATTGGTTTACCTATTTGGGTGGCTCACCGAGGTGAACCACCAACTGCCCAAAGCTATAGGAGGGATAAATATGCGACGGAATAACAAGGTCAAAGAGATTGAAGAGTTGAGAGAAGTACTCACATTACTTCATGGTGAAAACAAGAAGATTATTCACTGCCATGGTGTCTTTGACCTGTTGCACATCGGACACATTCGCCACTTTGAGCAGGCAAAGAAGCTAGGAGATGTTCTGGTTGTTACTGTGACACCTGACAGATTTGTGAACAAAGGGCCTCACCGTCCTGTGTTTAGCGAAAATTTACGTGTAGAAGCCATTGCTGCGCTGGACTGTGTTGACTACGTGGCTATCAATGAGTGGCCGACGGCCGTAGAAACTGTTAAACTCCTCAAGCCTGATATCTATGTTAAAGGTGCTGATTATAGAGACCCTCAAAAAGATCTGACAGGCAAAATCATTAATGAGGAAGCAGCGGTCAAATCCATAGGTGGCAAGATAGCCTTTACAGACGATATTACATTTAGTTCATCGAGTCTTATTAACCGATACCTACCAGTCTTTCCGAAGGAGGTCGGAGACTATTTGGCTGATTTTTCCGCTAGATACAGTACCAAGGATATTCTCCGGTACCTCGAAAGCGCCCAATCACTAAAGGTATTGGTTGTTGGTGAAGCTATTATTGATGAGTACCAGTATTGTGAAACGCTCGGCAAGTCCGGCAAAGAACCTATCTTGGCTGTGAGATACGTTTCCAGTGAAAAATTTGCGGGTGGCGCCTTAGCTATTGCTAACCACGTCGCAGCTTTTTGCGATCAAGTCGGTATGCTTACATTTCTGGGGACACACGATTCACAAGAAGACTTCATTCGTGACAAGTTAGATAGCAAGATTGACAAGATGTTTCTCTACATGGATAGTGCACCTACTATAGTCAAACAGCGTTTTGTCGAAGTTTATCCGCTTCAGAAGCTTTTTGAAGTATATGTGATGAATGATGATGAAGGCGATGCTGCTCAGTCGCAGGCGTTGTGTGCCAGGTTGAGGGAGGTGTTGCCAGAGTACGATGTTGTGATCGTGACAGACTACGGGCATGGAATGCTTGGGGCGGAAGCAGTTGATATGCTGTGTAATCAGGCCCGTTTTCTGGCGGTCAATATCCAGGTCAACGCCGGCAACCTTGGCTTCAACACGGTTTCCAAGTATCGCCGTGCTGACTATATATGCGTTTCTGAAAATGAGATCCGGTTAGAAGTCCGAAGCCGCCGTAGAGACCTCCGCGATATCGTTCTAGAAGTAGCAGAAAAACTTTCTTGTGATCGGATTTTGATTACACGAGGTCAACAGGGATGTATCTGCTATAGCAAAGAAGAGGGTTTCTTTGAGGTGCCGGCATTTACCAGCCACGTAGTAGACCGGATAGGTGCCGGTGATGCACTTTTTTCGGTAACCGCATTATGCGTGGTCCAGCAGGCGCCAATGGAAGTCGTGGGCTTCGTTGGCAATGCCGTGGGTGCGCGCGCGGTCGCTACGGTGAGCCATCGGAAGCCAATTGAGCGTGTACCGTTGTTTAAGTACATTGAGTCTTTGTTGAAGTAGATACGGATGTGAACATGATTAACCAAAATGCTGATATAAACCCGATACGACAAGTTCTGGTTACAGGCGGGGCAGGATATATTGGTAGTGCATTAGTACCAAAATTATTGCATAAAGGATATAAGGTCATAGTATATGATTTATATCTTTATGGTGATGTATTCTCACATCTGAGGGATAATCCAAATCTCGTACAGATTAAGGCAGATATACGTGATAAAAAGAAGCTTATAGAAGCAACAAAAGATGTTGACGCGATAATCCATTTAGCATGTATTTCAAATGACCCAAGTTATGAACTTGACCCTGCCCTTGGTAAATCAATCAATTATAATGCTTTTTTCAATCTCCTTGATGCGACAAAAGTTAATAATGTTAAGCGATTTGTATATGCGAGCACGTCAAGCGTGTATGGTGTGAAAAAAGAAAAAAATGTAACGGAAGATGCAACTTGTGAGCCATTGACAGATTATTCTAAATATAAGTTGGAATGTGAAAAACTTCTGTTAGAATGCGGAAAGAATACTGAGATTGAACATGTTATAGTCAGACCAGCAACAGTTTGCGGATATGCCCTCAGGTTAAGACTTGATTTAATTGTAAATATTTTGACAATAAATGCTCTTGTTAATAGGGAAATAAGAATTTTTGGTGGAAAACAATTAAGACCAAATATCAATATCAAGGATATGATTAGGGTGTATGAATTACTCCTTTCCGTACCTAAAGAGAAAATCAATGGAGAAATATTTAATGCCGGATACCAAAATTATACTGTTGAGGAACTTGCGGGAATTGTTAAGAATGTAATAAACGATGAGAAAATAGCATTGGAATATGTACCAACAAGTGATATAAGGTCTTATCATATTAATTCAGATAAAATAAAAGAGGTTCTGGAGTTTGAGCCAAAGTATACTATTGATGATGCTGTTCAAAGTTTTGTGGAAGCATATAATAAAGGATTGATAATGGATGGTTTAAACAATCCGTTGTATCACAATATAAAAATGATGCAAAAGGTAAGATTGAGATGATACAAATGAACAACAAAACACTTTATTCGCTTTTATACAAAATGTTTAGAATACGGTTAGTTGAAGAAAAGATCGTAGAGTTGTATCCAGAACAAGAGATGAGATGCCCTACGCATTTATCTATTGGTGAAGAAGCAACTGCTGTGGGCGTGTGTGAAAATTTTAAAAAAGATGATTTTGTATTTAGTAATCACCGCTCTCACGCGCATTATTTAGCAAAAGGTGGTTCACTCAAAGCATTGTTTGCTGAACTCTATGGTAAAGCGACAGGGTGTTCTAAAGGTAGAGGAGGCTCCATGCACTTAATAGACCTTTCAGTTAATTTTTTAGGAGCCACACCAATTTTAGGAGGTACAATTCCAATAGCGGTTGGTGCAGCACTATCTTCAAAGATGCAAAATAAAAATAATATTACGGTGGTTTTTTTTGGGGAAGCCGCAGTAGAAGAAGGGATATTTCATGAAAGCCTCAACTTTGCTTCATTGAAAAAACTGCCTGTATTATTTGTTTGTGAAAATAATTTGTATTCAATTCAAACACCTCTTGCGGATAGACAACCCAAACGTGAGATATATTTACTGGGCAAAGCACATGCAATAGAGTCACATCAGGAAGACGGTAATGATGTGATAAAGGTCTATGAGAGAACAGAGGAATCAATTGAGAAAATAAAAGCGGGTGAAGGACCTGTATTTTTAGAATTTTTAACGTATCGATGGCGCGAGCATTGCGGTCCAAATTATGATTTCAATCTTGGATACAGAACCGAAGCTGAATTTTTAAGATGGAAAAAGCAATGCCCTTTGGAATGGCTTAAAAAGAGAATGTTAAATGATAAAATAATATCAAATGGTCAGATTGATAAGATGGTAGGAGAAATAGAGAATGAGATAGAAGAAGCAGTGTCTTTTGCAAAAGCAAGTCCGTTCCCAGATAAAAACGCATTATACCAGCATGTGTATTCAAAATGAGGGATACTATGACAAATAATAGAGAAATTAAATATGTACCAGCAGTCAGAGAGGCTATTGATCTATGCATGGAAAAGTATCCTTCAGTATTTATTATAGGTCTAGGGGTACCAGACTCAAAGGGTATTTTTGGTACTACTTTGGGACTGGTGGATAAGTATGGAAGGGATAGGGTTTTGGATATGCCGGCATCCGAGAATGGGATAACCGGTGTTTGTATTGGCGCTGCTTTGACAGGAATGAGACCTATTATGACCCATCAGAGGATAGATTTTGCCCTTTTGACAATGGATGAGCTTGTTAATAATGCTGCAAAATGGCACTATATGTTTGGTGGGCAATTAAAGGTGCCTATTGTAATCAGAATGATAATCGGTCGTGGTTGGGGTCAGGGCGCTCAACATTCCCAAAATCTACAGGCATTATTCGCACATATCCCGGGTTTAAAAGTGGTTATGCCCACTACGCCCTATGATGCCAAAGGGTTACTAATATCAAGTGTTGAGGATAACAACCCCGTAATATTCATTGAGCATCGCTGGTTATACAATACAAAGGGATATGTTCCTGAAAAAATGTACAGGGTGCCTATTGGTAAAGCTAAAATTGTTAGAAAAGGAGAGGACATAACTATAGCGGCTACTTCATACATGACAATAGAATCAATCAAGGCGTCAAACGTTCTTGAGAAAATAGGGGTACACCCAGAGATTGTAGATATTAGAACAATAAAGCCACTCGACAGAAATTTAATCATAAAATCTGTGAAAAAAACAGGGAGACTGCTTGTTGTTGATTCAGGGTGGACAACAGGAGGAATAGCTGCGGAGGTTATTACCAGCGTAGTGGAAAATATATATAATGATTTGAAGTGCCCTCCTCAGCGGATATGTTTGCCTGATATTCCTACACCCACATCCTACGCTTTGACAAAGTATTTTTATCCAAGAGATGTTAATATCATAAAAGTGGTATTAAAAATGTTAAATAAAAGTGAAATAGAGATCGGTAGGATAATGAAAAGGGAGCAGAAAAATAAAATTCCATTGGATGTTCCGGATATGTCATTCACTGGTCCATTTTGATTACTTACCGCAACCTTTTAGAATAGATATTGTATTTAATGGATGGAGGTAATACAATGAAAGTAGAATATTCGTATCTGAAAGCGCAATTTAAGAACCGCAAAAGAATATTTGAAGGGATTGAAAATCTTCTAGAAACAAGTGATTTTACACTTGGTAAACCGATGGAAGAATTTGAGCAAAAATTTGCAAAATTATGTGATACAAAATATGCAATTGGTGTAGGTTCTGGAACAGATGCGCTCCTTTTAAGTTTAAAGGCTTTGGATGTTGGAATGGGGGATGAGGTGATCACCACACCTAATGCCTTCTTTGCTACGGTAGGAGCAATAGTAACTGCTGGTGCCACACCTGTTTTTGTGGATGTCAATGAGGAGTATAACATAGACACAGGTCTTATAGAGGATGCAATCACAGACAAAACAAAAGTCATTATACCAGTCCATTTAACAGGTTATCCATCCGATATGCCAACAATCATGGACATAGCACACAAGCATAATCTTTATGTGGTTGAGGATTCCTGCCAGGCTATAAGCGCATCAATCAATGAAAAAAAAGCAGGCTCTTTTGGTATAACAGGCGCCTTCAGTTTACATCCACTAAAAAATCTGAATGTGTGGGGGGATGGAGGTGTAATAACCACAAATTCTGAGGAGATACGAGATAAATTGAGATTACTCAGAAATCATGGTTTGATAAACAGGGATGTATGTAAATTCTTTGCGTATAACAGTAGATTAGACTCACTCCAAGCAATAGTTGGAAATTATCTTTTGGAAAAAGTAGAAGAAATTACAAATACAAGGATTGAAAATGCAAAGTTTTATGATGAGGAGTTATCAAAACTTCCTGAGTATATAACAATGCCGCCTAGAAGGAAAAATGTTCGGCAGGTATACCATACATACGTGATACAAGCAAAAGAAAGAGATAAACTTCTCAAATTTTTATTGGAAAGTGGTGTCGAAGCAAAAATTCATTATCCTATTCCGTTACATTTGCAGCCAGCGGCAAAATATCTCGGATATAAAGAAGATGATTTCCCTGTATGTGAAGCACAGGGAAAATCCATAATCAGTTTACCAGTACATCAGCACTTAACCGATGAACAAAAGAGGTATGTAGTAGATAAAGTGAAAGGGTTTTATAAATGAAAAACAAAATTCGTGTCAGGTATGTTAATCTACCATTGCAATATGACAGTATTAAATTGGAGATAGACGATGCAATTAGAAAAGTGCTTGAAAGAGGAGATTTCATTCTCGGTGAAGAAGTCAAAAAATTGGAGAAACGGGTTGCAGAATATTGTGGATGCAAATATGCACTAGGCGTTGGTAGTGGCACAGATGCGTTATTTCTTGTAATGAAAGCATTAGATATAGGAAAGGGTGACGAGGTTATGACAGTTCCAAACTCTTTTGTTTCTACGACGGCATCAATAGCAAATGTTGGTGCTAAACCTGTATTTGTAGATGTCAGAGATGATTATAACATAAATCCAGAGCTTATCGAAGACGCAATAACCTCCCTTACTAAGGCAATTCTCCCGGTTCATTTGACTGGCAGGCCGGCAGAAATGGATTCCATATTAAAGATTGCACAGAAGCATAATCTATATGTAATAGAAGATGTAGCCCAAGCAATGGGTGCAAAGTATCATGGAAAGAAGATGGGATCTTTTGATATAGCAGGGTGTTTCAGTTTGCATCCACTGAAGAACCTGAGCGCCTATGGAGATGGTGGAATAATTACAACAAAGGACCCTGAACTTTATGAAAAGTTGACAAAGTTACGAAATCATGGGTTGCGGAATAGAAATAAGTGTGATTTTTGGGGCTACAATTCAAGATTGGATACCATTCAGGCAGCAATAGTGAATGTAAAATTAAATCACCTGGACGAGTGGACTGAAAAGATTCGTGAAATCGCTTCTTTTTACCAGAAGCATTTATCAGGGGTAGTGAAAATTCCTGTTGATAGAGGCTACGAGGAATCGGTTTATCATACTTTCATAATTCAATGTGATAGGAGAGATGAACTACAAAAGTATCTTATAGAGAAGGGAATAGAAACAAAAGTGCATTATCCAATACCTATCCACCTACAGGAGCCTGCCAGGGGGTTGGGTTATAAGAAGGGTGATTTTCCTGCGGCGGAATCACAGGCAGAAAGGATCTTGAGTCTGCCGATATATCCTGAGCTAACTAATGAACAGATGGAAATGGTGGTGAATGAAATCAAAAACTTTTACTAATAAAATAAAAATCAATAATAAACGCCTTTCTGTCCATCACATTAGCGGGAGATCTATGCCATATTGCTTAGGTAATCATGAAAAAAGACTCAGAAAAAACAGGGCTGGTGAACGTTTATCTTATCTTGGCTCTTGGCGATCGATCTCCACTACTGCAAGCTGGAGCATGCCGTTGGCGCCAGGAGTGCTCCACCACCAAAAGCCGATCACTATTGATGCCTTCCCACTTCATTTTGGCCGCCAAATCATTAAATCTCACAGCAGCGATACAAAGCCAGATGTTGACATTCCTCGCTATATCGAATTGTACCGGCATAGTAAGCTGAAATTGGACGAGCAGATCACTCACCGCTACTGCCTGGACGAGATCAATGAAGCAGTGTATATGGTACGGAAGGGCCTGGCAAGGAAATGTGTTATTTTAATGCCGTGAAACTCATTAGTAAGATGCCTACGGAAGACAGAGCATCGGTCATTTTATTGTCGACTCAGACAGGACTGTGGTTTGGGCGCTAATGGCGCTCCTACAGCAAACGGTGCCTGCTGTTGCTCTGAATGAATATCGAAACATTTTTAAAAGGAAAATATATACACATTACATGAATAAGGAGGAACTTAGAGATGGGAGAAATTAATTTAATGGAAAAATATCCTAGAACTAAAAGAAATATTGATGAGAGGGAGGAGCAAAAGACTGAAGAAGACAGGGCTATAGCAAAGAAATTCGGTAAAGAGTATTTTGACGGGGATAGACGTCATGGTTATGGAGGGTATTCTTACCACCCTCGATTTTGGACAGGAGTAGTAAAAGACATGATTGAGTACTATGGACTTACAGAGGAGAGTAGGATACTTGATGTTGGTTGTGGTAAGGGCTTCATGCTGTATGATTTCAAAAAAGCACTTCCTGGGATAACAGTACGAGGGATCGATATTTCCCAATATGCAATTGACAATGCTATGGAGGATGTAAAACCATTTCTACAAGTTGGAAACGCGAAAGATTTAGGCATGTTCAAGGACAAAGAATTTGATTTAGTAGTTTCAATAACCACAGTTCATAATCTAAAATTGGAGGAATGTAAGCAGGTTATTAAAGAAATTCAGCGTGTTGAAAAAAATGCATTCATTACAGTAGATGCATGGAGAAACGATAAAGAAAAAGAAAGAATGCATAAATGGAATCTAACAGCAGAAACATACATGCATGTAGATGACTGGAAAAGACTATTTGGTGAAGTAGGGTATACGGGTGATTACTATTGGTTTATAGCGGGATAAGATTTTTGGAAAAAAGAGGAAGAATGAAAACGGAAGCTGCAATTTTGTACGAGTTGGGGAAACCTCTTGTGGTCGAAGAACTTACTTTGCCCGAATTAAAGCATGGACAAGTCCTTGTTAAGATTGCTTTCAGTGGGATATGTCATAGTCAACTGCTTGAAATTAGGGGTAAAAGGGGAGAAGATAGGTACCTACCCCATACTTTAGGTCATGAAGGATCAGGTATAGTCGAAGCCGTTGGTCCTGGTGTTACCCATGTCAAACCTGGGGACCATGTAGTTCTTTCTTGGATAAAGGGACCTGGTGAAGATGTCCCATCTTGTTCCTATCGTAAAGGCGATGTCTTAATTAATTCTGGAGCGATTACAACGTTCAATGAGTATTCTATTATCTCTGAGAATAGAATCACCCCGATAACAAAAGAGATGTCCTTTGATAAAGCAGCGCTTTTGGGTTGTGCTATTCCAACTGGCGTGGGTAGCGTATTAAATACTGCTAAGGTGAGACCAGGTAGTAGTATAGCAATCTTTGGTGTTGGGGGGATTGGTTTGTGCGCGGTTTTAGCTGCGGACTTAATGAACTGCTCAAAAATCATTGCTATTGATATTTATAATCATAAGCTTCAACTGGCTGAAGAGTTAGGGGCAACTCATGTAATCAATGCAAATAAAGATGATCCGGTTTCTACAATTATGGATTTAACTGCCGATATAGGAGTTGACTATGCCATAGAAGCAGCAGGTACAAAAGAAACCATGGAAAAGGCATTTCTTTCAGTGCGTTATAACGGTGGTTTGTTAGTAATAGCAGGTAATTTAGCACAAAAACAATATATTTCAATAGATCCGTTTGATTTGATAAAAGGAAAAAGGATAGTTGGCACATGGGGAGGCGAAACCAGACCTGAACGTGACATCCCGTTTTACGTAAACACATATTTAAGCGGGAAATTAAAACTTGAAAAACTTATTACACACCGATACAAACTTGACGATATAAATAAAGCATTTGAAGATTTAGAGAATGGGAAGGTTGGTAGAGCCTTAATTCAATTTTATGATAACTATACTTACTTTCAATGAGACCACAAGAGATGAGGAGGGATCGTAAGTAAATGGTTGAAAAACAGAAATATGTGGTGATAGGTAGTAATTCATTTTCCGGTAGTACGTTTATTGATCTTCTTTTGGAAAGTCATGATTGCGAAGTTATCGGAATAAGTAGATCTCCAGAGTACAAAAATCTATTTCTTCCATACGCTTATAAAAAGAAAAGGTCGAATAGATTTCATTTCTATCAGATGGATTTAAATAAAAATATGAAAGAGATTATAGATTTATTGGATAAAGAAGAACCAGATGCGATTGTTAATTTTGCTGCGCAAGGTGAAGTACAACATAGTTGGGAATATCCCGAACATTGGTTTCAAACCAATTGTTTGGCAGTTGTAAATTTAAGTAATAGATTAAAAGACAAAAAGTACCTGAAACGTTATGTTCACATCTCTACACCCGAAGTTTATGGCTCTTGTGAAGGAAATGTCCCAGAGAATTTTACTTACAACCCCAGCACCCCTTATGCCGCCTCAAAAGTAGCAGGTGATTTATTTTTATTTACACTTGTAAAAAATTTTAGCTTTCCTCTTATCATGATTCGATCGACCAACGTATATGGTAAACATCAACAACTTTACAGAATCATTCCACGAACTATAATATATTTAAAGAAAGGGCAAAAAATTGAGCTACATGGAGGTGGAGTTGCAATAAAGTGTTTTATTCACATTCGGGATGTTGCCCTTGGTATTCTTAAAGTCATTCAATTTGGTAGGCCTGGAAATATTTATCATCTTTCACCTGAAAGGGGGTATTCGATTTCAGATGTTGTGCGGAAAATTTGTGAGAAGATGGGTTATGACTTCAAAAGCTCTACTATACCTGTTAGCGAGAGGCTTGGACAAGATGCAAAATATGTAATAGATTCTACGAAGGCACGTTCGGAATTAGGCTGGCGTCCTACAATTTCATTTGATGAAGGTTTGGATGAAGTGATCAGATGGATAGAGGAGAATTGGGAGGAGATTCAGAAAGAGCCCCTGGAATACATCCACAAAGTATGATTAAATTAAAGTGGGGAATTGAAAAAAAGCATAGAAAAATTCTTAGAGGAATATGTTCTTAATAATAGGAGCATCTGGATTCATTGGCAACAAATTATATAACTACTTTAAAAGTAAAGGCTTAGATGTAAAAGGAACATATTATTCAAAAGTGTTTGAAGGACCTGAAGAAGATAAAATATATCTTGATCTCAGCAATCCAGATTTTTCAGAAATATTAAATCTTAAAAATATAACTCATATTTTTTTCTGCAATGGAATCACAAGTATTGATAAATGCAAAAGTAATTATGAGATATCCTACGAAATTAATGTGACAAATACCATTAATCTTTTAGATAATTTTATACAGACAGATACCATTCCTATTTTTTTATCAACAGATATGGTATATAGTGGAACAAAAAGATTTTATAAGGAAGAAGATGAGGTATGTCCAATTACAGAATATGGAAAACAAAAAGCAGACGTTGAAAAATATATAACAAAACATTTTAGGAAATACATTATTCTTAGGTTAACAAAGGTTTATGGAATAGAGAAAAGTGATAAAACGCTTTTCACATCGTGGTTGGATTCATTAATAGAGTATAAATCCATAAATTCCGCTGTGGATGATTTTATTTCACCAGTTTTTATAATGGATGTTGTTGAGGCTTTGGAAGGTCTAGTTTCTGGGAATCATTATGGAATTTTTAATCTAGGCGGGCATGAAATATTAAGCAGATACGAGTTATCTCTAAAATTTGCAGAGTTTTTTGAATTTAATAATTCACTTGTTCAGAAAAAATTTATCAAAGATTTTCGATTTATAGATCTGAGACCATTATATAGTAGTCTAAACTCTTCAAAAATAATAGAAGTAACTGGAATAAAATTAACCTCACTTGAGGATTGTTTTAGATTAATTAAAAAGAATTACAAAATGAAGAGTGAGAAGCATAATATGCACCCTATTTCAGTTTCTGATAAGAAAACAATTTTTAAGAACAGATTTATTGACTTATATTCTGTTAAAGCGGACTTTGAGGGTTTTACCAAAAATTATTTTGTGGCAGACTGGGGTCACAGAGTGGGAATACTCTTGTTGAAAAAGGGATCTGTATTATTAATAAAGCAATATAGATTTTTGATTGATGATTATAGTTGGGAAATACCGGGTGGTGCTGTCAATAAAGATGAAAATTTGGAAAAGGCTGCTATTAGAGAGTGCGAAGAAGAATCTGGAATAAGGTGCAACTCGTTAACACCTTTTTTTGATTACATGATGGGCATAGAAGTTACACGTTGCCCAACCCACCTGTTTTATACATCAGACTTTCAGGAAACAGGAGTTTTTGACAAAAGAGAGATAAATGCTGTTAAATGGGTACCATTTCCAAAATGTATTGAAATGATATTTACTGGGAAGATAAAGGATATGATGACTATTGTCGCATTGTTGACATTTTCAGGGCAAAAATTGGGTTAATCAAAGTACCTTTAACGCTTCAGATAAAAATCAGACACATATTGTATAATATGGAGGATACTATGCCAAATTTTCGAACACCATTTGTAAAAGAATATCTTAAAGAAATACGTGGCATTTTGGAAAGAATGGAAGAAGACCTGATACTAAAGATAGATATTTTAGCAACAGAATTACTCAGGGCAAGAGAAAATGGAAATACGATTTTCATAATGGGAAATGGGGGCACCGCCACGACAGCATCTCATTTCGCCGGGGACCTTGCGAAAGGCACGATAGTTGAAGGATTTCCAAGGTTTAAAGCAATTGCATTGACTGATAATATTCCGAATATGCTTGCCTGGGCTAATGACGAAGGTTATGAACATATTTTTGTAGAACAACTGAAGAATTTGATGGAGCCGGGAGATGTAGTAATTGGAATAAGCGGCAGCGGCAATTCCGAAAATGTGATTAAAGCGATAAAATATGCAAATGAGTATGACGCCCTCACAATAGGTTTTTCGGGATTTTCGGAAAACAACAAACTTATGAATACTGCAAAAATCAATATCCACGTTCCAAGTTCTTATATGGAAAGGGTAGAGGATGTCCACTTATTGCTTCAACATCTTTTGACTTCGCTTATAAGGGAGGAGATGAAGGATGGGATGCTTTAGATACGTGAAGGAGTTCTTCGTATCTGATTACAGGGAACGGGTTGGAGTGCTTGTTCTAAGAGATGGAGATGTACTCCTCGTCCAAGAATACCGATTCCTCCTGGACCGACTAACTTGGAAGATTAGAGATGATGGGGTAGATGATGGTGAGACATCAAATTGAAGATCAGACACACCCAGTCCGTGCAACTTGCCACCAATCCACGAATGCAGCCATCTTCCTGGACCGTGACGGTGTGCTCATTGAGGATGTTCACCTGTTGGTTAATCCCAGGGACATCCGAGTTTTAGAGGGCGTTCCACAAGCTCTCAGGGATCTAAAAGATGCTGGCTTAAAGTTGATTGTGGTTAGTAACCAGACGGTGGTCGCCCGTGGTCTCATCGCTGAACAGGAGGTTTATGCGATTAACGCTAAAATGGAGCATTTTTTGGAACAGACGGGTGGACCTCATCTTGACGGGTTCTATTTCTGCCCGCATCATCCAAATGCCACTCTGCCGGCCTACCGGATTGCCTGCGAGTGCCGCAAGCCACGGCCGGGGTTACTGCTACGTGCTGCTCGCGAGCATAAGCTGGGCTTAGGTGGCAGCTTCGCAGTTGGTGATCGTATCACAGACATCATCGCCGGGACCAGGGCAGGATGCCGGACTGTGCTGGTGCAGACAGGGAAACACCGGGCGCCGCCTATCGAAACGGCCGAGCCTCTGAACAAGTCGGTACAACCCGACCACGTCTGTCCCAATCTGACGGCAGCAGCCGAGTGGATTCTGAGGGTAAAATGAAAGCGATGGTCTTATGCGCTGGCTATGGAACACGCTTGGGTGATCTTACGCGAGATACGCCAAAGCCGATGTTGCGCTTGCAACAACGTCCCATGCTGGAATACAGCATCTCTCATCTGCTCAGGCATGATTTTAACGAAATTGCAATTAATTTACACTTTATGCCAGACATAATCCGGGACTACTTCGGAGATGGTTCGCGTTTTGGTGTTGAACTGATCTACTCTTATGAACTGGAGCTACTGGGCACGGCAGGTGGCGTTAAAAGGATGGAAAATTTTCTGGGCGTCGCAGAAGCATTTATGGTACACTATGGAGACGTCTTGACTGACCAGGATTTCACAGTTATGCTGGAGTTTCACCGCAAACATAAGGCATTAGCTACCTTACTGCTGCATCAACGTGCATACTCTAATAGTATTGTGAGTGTGGATGAGAAGGGACGCATTACTGATTTTATAGAGAGGCCCACAGAGGAGAGCCAGCGTGGTGTGAACTCACCTTGGGTCAATTCAGGCATCTGTATCTGTGACCCGCAATTATTGGATGAGATTCCTCCAGACGCCACCTGTGACTTACCCCGGGATATCTTTCCGAGGCTTATTGAGAGCAATCGCTTGTACGGGTTTCCTTTATCCGGTTATCGGTGCGTCGTGGATTCTCCCGGCCGATCGGCCGAAGCGCGTGCGGCGATAGCGAATGGACGTTGCCAGATTCAATTATGCGGAAAGGCAGTGTAATGAAGACCATAGCCGCTGTTTTGAATAGATTGTGCTGGATGTCTATCTATACAATTCGTCACGGCAGGTGTTGGGATGGTGTATCCTTATAACTCGAAATTTATTAGTTGTTCATAACTGGAGTGAGAGCATGCCAGCGAAAGCAGGCGAGAAGATCATTCGTTTTCTCCGGCGTCAGGTCAGGGAGGTGAGCAAGGGCGGGTTGCCCGTTCTGCTCCGAAAAGGCTGCTCGTTCCTGTTAATGCTTCTGGCGGTGCCGGTCGTTCTCGTGGTGCGTGCACTGAGGCCGCTGGTAGTAATACGCTTTGGACCACTGATAAGCGAAAGGATTGGGCATTTCGCAACTAACACGGAGTTGTTTCTGTGCGAGCATGATGCAGGCATGCACAGTCGGCGCACCTTCGACATTCTCTATTACATCCCGCCGATCTGTAATCAGCAATTGAAGAGAATGTGGGACCGGGCACTGCACGTCTACCCACTGTATGTCTCCCCACTGCACGTCTCCTGTTTCGCATGCTCGCTAGACTGGCTCAGCCGTCATTTGGCAGGCGGTGAGGATCATGCAATTCCAATGCCATCGGACAGGGACATTCGTGGTCTCTTAGCACGCACGCAGCCACATCTTTCTTTTACCCCCGAAGAAGAGCACCTGGGGCGCGTGGCAGTTCGGGAGTTAGGTATACTAGATGGGACGCCATTCGTTTGTTTTCACTCAAGAAACTCGGCTTACCTGGATACTGTATATCCAAAAAAAAACTGGCACTACCATGATTACCGGGATTCTAACATTAAAAACTTCATTCCTGCCGCTGAGGAGCTAGTGAACCGGGGATATTTTGCAGTCAGAATGGGAGCCATTGTTAAGGAGCCGTTGAAAATCACAAATCCGATGATTATTGATTATGGAACAAAGGGCAGGAATGAATTTCTTGATATATTTTTGGGTGCGAAATGCCATTCTTATATTGGTGACCCATGTGGTATTCACGCTATACCGATGATATTCAGACGGCCGTTGGCAATTGTGAACATGATTCCACTTGAATATACTCCTACTTGGGCGTCGAATTATTTATTCATTCCTAAGAAGCTATGGCTGCGGGAGGAGCACCGCTTCTTGACCTTTGGCGAAATCCTTGATTCAGGAGTAGGGAGGTTTCTCAGGAGTGAGCAGTATGAACAGATCGGGGTAGAGGTGGTGGAGAATGAACCGGAAGAGATCACTGCTTTGGCCGTGGAAATGGATGAACGGTTGAAGGGAACGTGGCAGACGACCAAGGAGGACGAGGAACTGCAACGACGCTTCTGGTCGCTCTTCAAGCCAAGCGAATTGAATGGAATGTTTCTGTCGCACATTGGCACGGAGTTCTTGCGCCAGAACCGAGAATTGCTGGATTAGGCTAGCGGAATGAAAGTCCTCTTCGTATGTCAGGTATGATCAGGTGCTGATTGATGTGGTCTATATATGTATTATTTGGAAGAGATTAATCAGACATTCAATGATATGGATCAGAGGGAAGTAGAACGAGCTCTAATCGACATGATCAGAGGTGATACTTAATGCGTCCAACCTGTTCTGGTGAATCTATTAAGTATCGTGTGACATCGGCATTGTCGCGGCTTACCGTTCTGTTGCAGAGGCTCATGCGCCGGGCTGAAGTTAACCGTGCAGTTGTTTATGGGATTGTAACAAACGGCTGGAGGCTGATAACAGGACCGGTGATAATATTCCTTATTGCAACTCTCTTTACGCCAGTGGTGCAGGGTTTTTACTACACATTTGGCAGTGTCCTGGGCCTTCAGTATTTTGTGGAATTGAGTTTTGGCACTGTGATTATCCAATTCGCCAGTCACGAATGGTCGAAGTTGGGATTGGACAGTCAAGGGCGGATTGAAGGCGAATCGGAAGCTCTATCACGTTTAGTGAGTTTGGGGCGGTTAGTTTTCCGATGGTATCTCGTGGGCGGCGGGATTGTTGCAGTTGGTTTGGGCATAGGCGGATACATCTTCTTCTCACAGTCAGCCTACCCGGGTATCAACTGGGTCGCTCCCTGGTTTGTTTTATGCGTTCTGAGCGGGATAAAGTTTTGGCTGGTACCGGTGTGGTCATTACTGATGGGGTGCAATCGCGTCGCGAGCGTGTATAACTTTAGAATGATCGGGGGTATCTTATCCAGTCTGTCTATTTGGGCTGCAGTTTTGTTCGGAGCAGGTCTGTGGACACCGGCGGTATCCACCGCAGTGAGCATTGCCTGGGCAGGAGTGTTTCTCGTGTGGCGATATCAGAACTTCTTTCGCCCATTTTTCTCCCATATCACTGGTCCCGGTGTCAGCTGGGCAAGGGAGGTCTGGCCCATGCAGTGGAGGCTTGCACTAAGTTCGGTGGGTGGCTATTTCATTGCTTATTTTTTCACGCCAGTGTTGTTCCACTATCATGGTGCTGTCGTTGCAGGTCAGATGGGAATGACCTGGTATCTAGCTGTTAGTCTAGGAGCAATTTCATCTTTGTGGGCTGCAACCCAGGCGCCCCGATTTGGAATGCTTATTGCTAAGAAGAAGTATAAAGACCTGGACCGGCTTTTCTTTCGAATCGCCATCATGACCATCGCTGTATTATTTTCTGGTGCGATTGTGATCTGGTTACTAATCTATCTTCTATATGCTCTTGATAATCCGCTTTCGGCACGCCTTTTGCCTCCGCTGCCAACAGGATTGTTCCTGCTTGGGCAGATTGCAATGTACTCTACCAGCCCGTTGGCAGTTTATCTACGCGCTCATAAGAGAGAACCATTTCTCGGGGTTTCCGTGGTGAGCGGATTCTTGATTGGCCTGTTGACGTGGCTGTTGGGAAGCCGTTTTGCTGCGACAGGTGCCGCGGTGGCATATGTGAGTGTGTCGGCTTTCGTCGCCCTTCCGTACGCGATTGTGGTATGGTATCGTTGTCGAGCTGCCTGGCATTCTGATGCTGTGGAGCATTGTTCTGCATCCAGCGTTGAGTGAAAGAACCTTGCACTTCTGGGATATAGTCAAGCAACTTATGAATGTCAGATTGGTCATAAAGGGGGATATTTAGAATGAGTGTGACAGCCGTGAAAGTTTTGATTATAGTTCCGCGGATGATTGGGTCTAGTAAAGATTACCGCAGATATGTTTTACCTGTAGGACTGGCCTACATTTCATCCGTATTGAAACGTAACGGCTATGAAGTTAACTTTTTGAATCTTAATCATTGTGATGGATTTGTTGATGACATAGTCAGAGAAGCATTATCGAGAGAAAAATACAATTTTATGCTTACCGGGGGGCTTTGTACTCATTACTCTGCTGTCAAAAGTTGTGTTGACTTAGTTCGCAAATATGCTTCATTTACGCGAATTGTTTTGGGTGGTGGCTTAATTTCAAGCGTGCCAGAACTAATGTTTAACGCTCTACAACCTGATTATATAGTAATCGGTGAAGGTGAACTGACAATTCTGGAATTCCTAAAACATTTGGAAAACAACGGAGACCTTTCTGAAGTAGATGGGATAGGTTATCGTGGGCCAGAGGGCAAAGTCGTATTAACCAAGCCCAGAAAACCAATAAAAGATATTGATTCTCTCCCCTGGCCAGATTATGAGGGACTTGGACTTGATGCTTTTTTGGAAGAGATATCACCCAGTACGCTGTACTATTATGATTTGTTCGACAATCCAAGACCGTATCCGATTATTGCGAGTCGCTCGTGTCCTTATTCATGTACATTTTGTTATCACCCAATCGGAAACAAATATCGTCAAAGGTCAATTTCCAACGTAACAGATGAACTAGCTTTTGCCATAGACCGATACAAAATCAATATTATAGATTTTTACGATGAGCTTTTTGCACACGATAGAGAGAGAGTTTATGATTTGTGCAAACAGCTAAAGCAGTTATTTAAATCAGTTCCATGGGAAGTAAAATGGAGCTGTCAGATGCGCGTACACCCAATCGATGAAGAATTGGTAAAAACAATGAAAGATGCAGGTTGTTATCTAATAAGTTTGGGTTTCGAAAGTTACAGCCCTACTGTTCTTAATAGTATGAGGAAGAAAATAACACCGCAACAAATTGATAAGGCATTACGGATAACCCATCGTCTCCACATGACTATAACAGGCAATTTTATTTTTGGTGATGTTGCAGAAACTACAGAAACTGCGTATGAGACATTCAATTACTGGGAAAAAAACTACCACACTCTTTTAGGAGGAGCGGTTGCATTAGGCTTCGTTGGGCCTTACACAGGAACAGCAATATATCGTCACTGTTTAGAGAAAGGTATTATCACAAACGAGATTGACTTTATCGAAAATCATCTTGCGGAACCAGAACCAATCAATATAACGAATAATATGACTGAGCAAGAATTTGAACGACTTCAGATAGATATAGTTTACGCTATGCTCATCTATCCAAAATTTCAACGACCGTTACTAGCAAAAAGAATTAATGGTGTCTATGAAATTCGTGTGAAATGTCCCTATTGTAATGTCATATCAATATATAGAAACTATCTTCCTCCAGGTCGAAATTCTTATCACACGAAAATCATATGCTGTCGAAATTGTAGAATGCGTTTTAGGATTGTATCTTTGACTTATAAACTATATATTTTGGCGCTTAGGACAATTGGTACTAAGAATGCTCATCTTCTGAATCCCGTAAGGAAGTTTCGCAAAACTATCAGAGGATATTTCCGAAGGTTGTCGACAGAGTGAGTTAAAGGGCGTACCCTGTAAAGGAGTAGCGGGGCCGAATCTGTCTGGCTTCCGACGCTGCGAAGCAGCCTCGTCTACGTCTTGCTTCGAATGTACAGAAGACTTTCTGACTTAAAACAGCACCAATATAGAGGATATATTTATCACAAAAAAACCTTAACATTTATAGGTACTGCAGGAGCTATAACAAATATCATTCTAGGCTTTCTATTAATTCCTGAATACGGGATAATGGGTGCTGCGTATGTTACTTTAATATCCTTTATTCTTTTCTTTATTTTAACTTATATATTCTCAATGAAGGTATATCCAATTCAATATGAAAAAAAGAGAATCTTTGGGTTATTTATTTTGGCGTTTGTTCTCTTTTTTTTCGGAAGACAAGTTTCCTTGAGTTCTGAGAATGGGGCAGTTTCTATGCTTCTTAAGTTGTTATTTGTTTTTTCTTTTCCATTACTCTTGTTCCCTTTCAGATTTTTTACTGCCGAGGAAAAGGCAAAAATAAAGAATTTTTTGAAAGGTATACCAAGGATACTAAAAACAGAATAATAACTGAATAAAAAGGTTTCTTTTCAGACAGAGGATGGAGAAAAAAGTTTATACAAAGTCCTATTATGATAAATATAAGTCACGGAGTTTATTAAGAAGAAAAGCTGATAAGCCGTATCTTTTTTCTTTCTGGAGAAGGTATTTGAAAAGGTTAAAATTAGAGAGTAAGTTATTGGATGTTGGATGCGGACTAGGTTATTTTGTTAAGCGCGTAGATTCCTTGTTCGAGGTTTATGGGATAGATTGTTCATCGTATGCGGTAGAGTAAGCAAAGATGGTGGCCCCTTGTGCAAAAGTTACAGTTGGTTCAGCTGAGGATTTATGTTATTGGGATACTTGTTTTGATATTGTTACAGCTTTCGAAATGTTTCAGACCTTATGGGACTCGGAAAGAAATTAGTTTGTTATGACTTTGACTTGAGATCTCCTCAAAAATAAGTATAATAGAGAAAGGAGGAGAACTCAAATGAGTGCAAAGACCAGATTATCTCCACCAGAA